>Ga0164313_10000480_pt1 | contig 32254 bp, 56 predicted proteins | sample GuaBasSedimGuay4_FD_113735 | JGI IMG/M metagenome (GOLD analysis project Ga0164313, IMG submission 113735) | Subseafloor sediment microbial communities from Guaymas Basin, Gulf of California, Mexico - Guay4, Core 4569-4, 0-3 cm | ecosystem: Environmental > Aquatic > Marine > Hydrothermal vents... | reverse complement strand
GAATAATCCTGATGTTCGTGGAGAAATACTTTTTAAGAAATCCACGTTTGCTGAAATTAAAGATATTTTTAGAAGAACGAATGGTGAATTATATAAGAATGAAAGAAATGCCGTTGGTGGTATATTATCTCGGGATGATTTAAATGCAATGAAAGTTTTAACTTTTATTGATTTTAAACATACTGTTAATACAGTTACTTTAAAACAATTAGAATATGGCGGAGAAGAGGAATGGAATAGTTTTGTTTCCTTGGTTCAAAATTCCGATTATCCAGTCGATGGCATTGTGGTTCAACTTACTGATAAATCATACGGCGACTCTTTTGGAGCAACAAGACATCATAGAAAAGATTCTATTGCTTTTAAATTTGCCAATCCTTTTGAATGGTCTAAAATTATAGATATTATATGGAGTGCTGGGAAACATGTTCTAACACCAGTTGCTGTAATCGAACCAGTTGAAATTAGTGGAGTAACAGTCACAAATGTATCTTTACATAATTTGAAAAATATAATTGATATGGGTATATGTATTGGTGATAAAGTTAAAGTAGAAAGAGCTGGAGATGTGATTCCTTATATCTCAGAAGTTATTCCTGGTGAAGATCGAGTTGGTGGTCAAATAACTACTTGTCCAGTATGTAGCCATGATGTTGAATATATCGATCCAGATTTGACTTGTATTAATCCAGATTGTCCTGGTAAACATCTTAGATCATTGATAGATGCTGTTGAAAGAATTGGAATTGAAAGATTAGGCAAACCCACTCTAAAAAAAATGGTTGAAACTTTAGGAGTTACTGACTTAATTGACATCTTTAATTTAACCAAAGAAGATATAATTCAAATGGAAAGTTTTAAAGAAAGGTCAACTGATAATCTTTTTAATGAAATTCAAAAACCAATTAAAGAAGGTGTGTTTGAATGGCAACTTTTAGCTTGTTTGAATATTGAAGGAATTGGTAGAAGTTTAAGCAAAGATTTATTAGAAAGTAAAGATTTATTTACTTTAGCGTCTTATGCTGTAACTGATTGGGAACAGATAGATGGTATAGGTCCAGAACGAGCAAATTCTCTTGTTAAAGGGTTTCTTGATAATGGTATATATCTAAGTAAGTTATCTAAGATATTGCCTATTAAATCACCCCATGAGAAGGTTGAAGGTTTAATTAAGATTTGTTTCACAGGAAGATTTCCAGAAAATAAAAAAGTGTATTATGAAATGTTAAAAGATTATGGCGGATATGAAGTCATGGATAAGGTTAATAAAGAAACCCAGATTCTAGTTGTTGCCGACCCATCTAAAAGATCCAATAAGATGAAAGCAGCTGAAAAGAAAGGAATTCAAATAATGGGTATAGATGAATTATTGGAGATTATAAATGGATGATTTAAATTCTAAACAAAAGGGGAAAAATGACAACAGAAGTTACATTTAAAAAAAGATGAAGATAAAGTTATAGTTCATACAACCAGTAATAATGTAAAATTGAATATGTCAAACATTGTATTCGACTCTCTATCAAAAATATTTGGTAGTGATGATGATGTTATTATAGATGAGGAGTCAAAACTTAACTTTCTAAATTAAATAAATGGGATCTCAGTCTTTATGATTAGGATCCCATTTTTCCGGAGGCATATGATTGAAACTAATATAACACGTCGTTGGGAAAAAGGAATTGCCCATCATTTTAGATCTGTTGAGCTTGTTAAAGATATTAAAGAACTTGATTATAAATTTGGTAATGATTTTCTTTGTATTAAAACAGGTGGTGATGGTGACAATGGTGAACATTTAATGTATTTACTTGATATATATTTTGAGAATAAAGATATTGAAATGAATATGGGTAATACATTAAAACAAAAAGATCAAATACATTTACTTGAAAAATGTAAAGAATTTACAGATTATGGAAAGGATATACATATATTTACGTATCCAAACTGTGGTTGGGATCTTGTTAAACAAGGTCTTGTTACAGAAGATCAAAAAATAACAATTGCCGGAAGAGCAGCTTTATGGTTTCTTAATAAAGGTGAAGATCCAACAGATTCAAAATCTGTAAATTTTGGAAAAAAGGAGAAAAAAATGACAGCAGAAATAACATTTAAAAAAGATAAAGATGAGGTTGTAGTTCACACACCAAGTAATAATGTAACCTTGAATATGTCAAACAGTGTATTCGACTCTCTATCAAAAATAATTGATGGACCTTATGATGTTGTTGAAGAAGAAGGAGAAGAAGATTAAATGGATGATTTAATTGAAGCATTAAAAATTTTTAGAAAGTATGGAAACCCTTCTTATCCAACTCATTGTGAGCATGATGTTATGTATATTGTAACTGAGTATGATAAAGTTTCGGATGAAGATATAAGTAAACTTGAAGATTTAGGATTTGATAAAAATGAAGATGATATTGGATTTAAATCCTTTAAATTTGGTTCTGCTTAAGGAGATAAAAAATGAGCAACATGTCATTAATTCAAAAAAAGATACTTGAAGAAGCTGAACAAAGAAAGATTGATGCAGGTCAAGGTGGGTGCAGCCATGATGGCGGTTGCCAGGATTTAAAGGACCAGGTTAGATTTTATAATTATGGAAGAGCTGCTATAATTCCACATGAATGGAAATCATATGCTGATCTTGTTAAAAAAGAATTAGATCCAGAATATAAAGAATATATTCGATTAAAAAAGAAGTTTGAATATGGATAAAGAAATGAATGAATTAAATGATGATATTATAATAGGTGCCAGAATGTATGATGATTTAAAAAATGGCACCTATTATAAAAAACATTATAAGGCATTAAGGTGGATAAAATATTTTAATAAAGGAATTAATATGATAGAAACATTATTTAATTTACAAATAATAGAAACAGCTGATCTTATATTAAAAGAAGATAAGAATCAATTTGTAATTTATAAAGATTCTTTAATTATTTATTATAAACGAGAAGTATCTGAATGGAGACTTTTACTTAGTGTAACAATCGATAAAGTTACATTAGTAAAAATGTTTGTTGATGAAAAGAAACAAGATGATTTAAAATATTTTGAATTCTGGGATAATTTGGTTTCAAAGTATTTTGAACTTCATAATAAAGAAAGAGATGACAAATTTAATGTTATTGAAGATAAATTAAATACAATTTCTTCTGGATGGGATATTGACTATAAAGGTAAATAAAATGAAGAAAACAATTATAACATATGACATGTATGATCATATGATGGATAACTTAGTTGAACAAATTGAGTTTAGTAAGTTATATACTAAAGTCAAATATATTTATGGACCACCGAGAGGTGGGTTGCCAATAGCTGTCCATCTTGCACATCACCTTGGATTAGATTATGCTGATGATGAATGGTTTCATAATATGATGAATAAAGAACAGAGGGAGAAAACATTGATAGTTGATGATGTTGCAGATACTGGAAAAACATTACAACAATTAAAAACTGTTTATAATTTTAATTTTATTACTGCCACTCTACATTATAAACCAAGGTCAGTTGTTAAACCTGATTTTTATGTTGAGGAAACTACAGACTGGCAAGTATACCCGTGGGAGAAGATAGATGAAGAACCAAATAGATCTGAACACCCTTAAATCACTTTTAAAAAGTGATAATCCCTACACAGCAGAACAGGGATTTTGTAGATTAATTCCAAACAGGGAAGGATATGAAGAATGAGTTATACAGAAGGACTGTGGCATGCAATTATTGGATTAGATCCTCAATATGAACATATGAAAGGTTGTCCTGCATATGATTTATATATGAAAGGGTATAATAAAATTAATGATAAAGATGAGGAGATAGAAGATCATGAATATAGTAGTTGATAATTATATGATGACAAAAGAAGAAGCTTCTAAAAGAAATTGTTCATATTTAATTGATAAATTTGGATTTCCAAGAAAATGTTCAACAGATAAATGTATGTCTTGGATTGAAGCAAGAAAAAGAATTGAAAGAGAAGATCATTCTGGAGCAAGAGATGTGATTCAAAACGAGGCAAGAGCAAGAGGTTTTCAAGAAGTTAAACGTGATGGACCTTCAGGATCTTTAGGATACTTATACTTAGAAGCTCAAGGTTTTTGTTTAAGATTATGGAGAAATTTATATGAAAAAGATTTATAAATGTGGTCATTGTGGATATAAAGGAAGAGGTCAAACTAATGGATTCTCAGCTCCTTGGTGTCCACAGTGTGAAAGAAATGATAAATTTGATTTAATAGAATCTGATAAATTAAATCCTATTTTTAATATTTATAAAGAACAACATTCACAAGGAAATATAAGTATTGAAAATATACCTTCTAGTAAAATTATAAATGGAGATTTAGGAATTCAAATTTCTGCTGATGGTAGAGTTTGGATATGTATTGATGGTGTAGCTTTTGTTAGATTTAAACCTACACTGGAGTGTGTATAATATGAAAGATAATTTCGAAGGAGGTATTGTAATGTTAACTAAAAGTGATTATTTAGTATTATTTCATTGTTGTTTAATTGCTATGATGATTGGACTTAGTTTTGGATTTGGATTTAAGGTATCCCCAAGTGTTGGGTGGTTTGTTTTTGCTGGGAACGCTTTTCTTTTCTATCCAATAGTTATGATTGCTGATTTATTAATCGATATATATTCAAAGAGGAGTTAGTATGAAAGATAGCAATTTGGTTTTTGGTTTTTGGATGTGTGGGATTCTTGCATCAATTGCTTTTGGAGTTGCTTTTGGTCTTCTTCTCTCAGTGGGTATAGGTTTTTTAATTGGAGGAATATCAATAGTTACTCTTATACCATTATCATTACAATTTACTCAATATTTAAGAAATAAATAATAATGTGGGACTGGGATAAATCCCCTACAGCGCACGTTAAAAGGAGAAACTTATGAATAAAAGTGTTAAGTTAAAAAAAGATTTTCATCAGGTATGTGTATGGCCAGGAACTATATTAAAAAAAGCAGATGCCAGAGAAATTTTGGAATTTGAAGCAGGGATTGAAGGAGTGACTGATTGTAAAATTCAATACTTGGAAAGAATTCTAACTAGTCCTGATATTGATATAAATGGATTTGAGGTTCCTGATACTGGTGGAAGATCTGATATTTTATTTGCTGTTCATAAAGATGATATTATGAAATTTGCAATGCCAAAAATGCAAATGGGAATTAGATGGGTAGAGGATGTTCTTGCCAAATGCAATTATAGATGTCATATTTATCCAGATCATATTTATAACTATGTTTCATGGAATGAAGATCAGATAGAATTTCCAAAAGGAGCTGCCTGTGCATTATAAAGGATACTTTGATGGATCCTCCAAAGGAAATCCAGGACCAGCTCAATGTGGTTGGGCGATCCTGGATGACCAAGATAATATTGTGGATCATAAATCAAGAAAAGCAAGTGAGGATAGGACTAATAACTATGCTGAATATATGGGATTAATTGAATTATTTAGATATATTAAAATTTCAGATAAGATTGTTAATATTGATATTTTTGGTGATTCAAAATTGATAATTGAACAGGTTAAAGGTAATTGGAAATGTAAATCTCCAAATCTTAAACCTTTACATAAAGTTGCAGTTTTATTATTTGGACAAATTACAACTTTTAAATTTATAACACTGACCTGGATTCCGAGAGAGAAAAATACTATTGCTGATAAATTAGCACAGGAGGGAGTTTTATGACTACTAGTATTAGTTTTATTGATATTACTCATGAGTTGAAAAAAGAAATAATAGATGAAATTAAAACTGGTGAGTTTGAGGGACCTGATCAGGTAATCAAACTTTTTGAACAACTATGTGATCATGGTTGGATTGAAAGAGAATCTTATTGGTATGATGAGTTATATCCGGTATTATGTGATCGTGCTTGGAAAACTATATTTATTGATGGTGGGGGTTCTGTATTTGTAAACTATAGTGCTCTTAAAAAGGAGTGATATAAAAGATGATCAGAATACTATTGCTGATAAATTAGCACAGGAGGGAATATTATAATGTCTAAAATATCTTTTGTATATCTATGTGAAGAAGATATGCAAAAATTAAAAAAAGAATTTCCAGCAAAGATTAATCAACCATTTACTTCAACTACTATAAATGAACTTTTTATAGGGTTTATTAGTAATACAGCTACAGACTATTTTAAGATTCGTAATTATTTAGAATCTAATGATTTTATACATTATACTCTTTTTATGGAAGGTGATACTGATGTTATTATTAATGGTAATAAATTATATCAAAGACATTAAATAAATCCATCCATTATATTATAGATTTCTATATATATTATTGTTTATATAGTCAAGGATATTTGTAGTTAATTTATTTAAGGAGAAATATAATGTTTAAAAAAATTATTAATTTAGTAATGTCACCTTTCAAAAAAGAATTTTGGATTGAACCATTTCCATCTTATTTGCCGGCAGAATGTTTTGACTGCAAAAAACTTAAATGTTCTGGTTGTGAATTTATAAACAAATAAGACTTTAACCTTCTATATATATTAATAACTACTAAGGGGATTATTATCCCGCTTTTTACAGAATGATGTATTAGAATACTTAACTAAACATTCAAATGTATGGAGGGTATCATGATTTCATGAGGTAATTCTCATATTAAATATCTCAGTCTATCTACACATAGACTGAGATATTTTTTTGTTGTATTTTAATCTATCCATTATAATAACAAATTCTATATATATTATAATTTAATATGTAAGGGGTTGTTAGTTAAATTTAATATTTAATTGGAGGTTGTTATGAAGGTTAGAAGAATTCAAGTTGCTAGTGGTGCAAATCGAGTGTCTTTTATTGATATTCCAACCGGAAAAGATGTTAAAGATTCCATGGATATTGCATGTAAGAGATCTAAACAAAAATTCAATCATGTGATTGATACACTTCTTAGAAAGAAACAAGAAGTAAAAGCTACATCTCTGTGGGATAAATATTCAGATTTGTGGGCTTAACAAAGATGTGTCATATCCCTATTATATTAGTTCAGTAATATAATAGGGGTATGACAAAGGTAAAGGTGACTTATTTTATAAGTCCACTGAAACTTTATCTTTGTTGCTTTAATTTAAAATTTAATAAAGGAAACAAAAATGAAAAATTCATTTATAAATTATATTAGTTCATTAACAAAATTTAATGAATGTGACGTTGCTTTTGAAACTACCAGAAAGGTATATTTGGCTTCAATGGTTTGGGCATTTTCAGTTTATTTTGTTATAGCTATACCAATCCTGACTGTAAGTATACATTTCACAGGAGAAGCAAATGTTTATGTTTCTTCATTCTGTGGAATTCTGTTGGGATTTATATTGACACCTGCTGTTATGATGCGTCGTTTACAGGATGCTGGATATAATAAATGGTGGTGGTTTATATCATTTATTCCAGTAGTATGTATGGTATTTTATATTTTTCTTGGAGTTAAAGATTCCAAGGATTGTAAAGATGAAATGGCTGCATATAATATTTAAAAGGAAAAGCCATGGAAACAAAAATCAAGTTTTTTACAAAAGATGTAATTTTATCTTGTGATGGTAAGTGTGATTCTGCCTGGGGAATGAATTGGCATGGTAAAAAAGAAAAAGTCGCTCCAATAGACCCAGGAACATATGAGGGTGGTCATGCTAAACCAGTAAATAAGAAACATAATAAATGGTGTGCCAGAGAGTGTGAACGATCTGATATAAAAGATGTATAATCATTATAAAGTTTTACCTACGGAAAAAAGAGCAACATGACCCCGATATCATGTTGCTCTTTTTTTTGCCCAGACTAACCAGAGAAAGGAAATTTAGTCAGTGGCACACGACATAACTTTCATCGCTTCTAATCCTTAAATTATTTATTAAGGAGTTGGAGCAATATCAGTAATTGTACAAGCTGCTACACCATTACTTCTAATCAATGCAGTAGCATATCTGCTAAGGATTGTTAGAGATGGAGTAGCTCCTAATGGATAAGGATGCAATACAGCAGGTACATATGGTGCATAAATATATACAGATTTTAATTCTTCAACTGGTTTATAAACCATCAACATTGTTCCCTGAGGAATAACAGCTGAAGTCAATACTTTCCATTTTCCACCAGCAACTGTTGCTGATCTGTAACCCATATCACCATCAACTGAAGAAGTACCAGTATAGTTGAAACCTTGAAGATCTTCAAGTATAGCAACATCAAGTGGGTTTGCAGCAATAACATTTGCAGCTTCCATGTTAGTATCAGTATAAACTTGTGCAGATAGTTTATTAAGAACTGGAATGATATTTTCATGCCAGTATTTATCTCCCCAAGTATATCCTGAAGGTGCTTGTCTATTGAACGTTCCAGTATGATCTGCACTATTAAGTCTTGAGTTAGCAGTGATAAGTGCATTAACAATTTCTCTATCAATATCAAGAGCAATTTGTTGTCCAAGAACATTAACAATTTCAGCTTGCATAGAAAGATCAAAAAGAGCTCTCATGTCTTGTTCCATGTTAATAGTCCAGTTAGCACTGATCTGTCTGTCTTTCGCATATAGACGAACTTTGTCTACACTTAATTGAACAGCTGGATTGATTTTATTTTCTTCTAGTGAGAAAGTTACTTTATATCTAACAAAAGTAACAGTACCAGTAGTAGAAGAAACATCAACTGTACCATTTAAATAATCAACTTTTCCAGAAATAACATCACTAGTTGAGTTTACTGTAACACTTGAAGAAAAATGACCTTCAACAGCAGGAACAATAGAAACTTCTGTCCAAGCAGTTCCATCATCACTTACAGCTGTGACTTCAAAATCCCTTTCTAGATGAGCTTCATCACTAGTAACACCAGCAACAGCCAATACGTCATAAGCATCTGATGGAACAGGCATGCTAGCTGATACAGGAGTACCAACAACAGGACCACCTGAAATATCTTGACCCATAACAGGAGAAGGATATTGAGTAGAGCTGTTTGATGGAGAAAAAGTAGCTTTTAAGAAAGCTTTAATAGTTTCTGGTTTGTCTATTGGTGAAACAGTAATAAGCTCTTTCGCAATAAGTTTTGGATAAAAAACTCTAAGAATTGGAAGAGTTAAAGTTTCATAAGGGTTAATCTGAAACATTGAGTTTTCAAGTAAATTAACTCTTGTGTTTTCAGCTAACATTGTAAATTGTTCTCTATCTTTTTTGTTTTCAATTGATTCTGCTAAGCCAGCAACATAAGCATCAAAAGCAGTATCATCAACTAATACTTGTTTCATATTTCCTGGTTTCGATGGATCGATTCCAGAAATTTTCTTAGTTGTTGCGTATACTTCTTGAAGAAGTTCTTTCATAATAATACCTCCTATGGTAGATATAATAAATTAACATATTGTACTTTGTAGTAATTTATTATATGTTCTATATGAAGGGTCTGGTTAGAAAGGAACTTGAAGAAAATATGGTTGAGTTTGTTTCTTAAGTAGTTTTAGAAACAAACTCATATAGATTTTTTTTGTTTAATTTGTGGAAAATCGTTTTGATATAGTTGTCATTGTTTCTTTTAGATGATAATTTAACTTATCAATGGACAATTTGTCTATTATTTTAAGTAAAACTATTGTTTCTTGTTTTATTTGACCATCATTTACAATACCTAAAGAAACTAACTTGTCTATGCGTTCGAGTAATTTTTTAACTTTTTGTTTTCTTTTGAAATGATCAAACAAAGTTTCAATTTCAGTTTTGTTTGATAACACATTATTTCTTATCTTTTTAAATTCACTTAATTTTTCTTTATAATCTTTGGTTCTCGATTGATGTAAGTCATCAAACAAAGGGTTAATGTTATACATTATTTTTTCTGCTAAATTGATCTTTGATTTATCTATATTACTTACATCTATATCTGGTATGTTTGTTTCAGTTATTTTCATAATTCACTTCCTAAAAATTCTAAAACTTTATATTTAATTTTAAAACTTTCATCTTCAATTCGTTTTATTTTTTTTAATAATTCTTTTTTAATTGTATTTGACTTTTCTTGTAAAGCTTTTTGTTTAAAAATTTTACTATCTATTAAATTTACTTTCTTATCAATGTGTTTAATATCACTGCTTATATTAAAATTTTTATCTTCTTTACAAATTGTAAAAACATGATCAATTATTGTTGGAACTAAATCATGCTCTTTTATTCTTCTCATTTCTTTACATTCAACAATATTCATAAGTATTCCCTTAAAAATTTTTTAAACCCATTTATCCATAAATGTAATTATTTTATGTTCAACTAAACTATCAAAATAATCAGGAAGAAAACATTTCCCATTAATACATATTTTTCCTGCATTTTCTAATAACATAGATGACTCAAATCTCATTTCATTGAAATTAACAACTGCTGCTTTATGTGATGGTTGTGATACTGCATCAAATGCAATAATTGTAAGAGGACTTTTAACAAGATTATATTCTTGCATTCTTTGTAATTCAGCCATACCTCTCATTGAAAATCCAATACCAGATTTATCTCTAAGAAGACCATATAGTATTCCACCGTTTGGAGTAGAAGTAGTTTCCATTTCAGCAACTAAATGATTACCTCTCCATTCATAATCTCTTATGATATGAGAAACTTCTTTTAATTGTACTGTTGTTTGTCTTATTCCATCTGATTGTGTTCCTGTTGGAACTGGATGATCTAATTCAGAAAGAAATGATCTTGTTTTCATTCTTGGTGCACAATTTTGCATACCAGTTTCAAGAACTGTTTTTGGATACAGTCTTTTATTTTGATTTACATCATCAGCGGTTTGTACAGTACAACGAAAAATTGATTTGCCAGGAGTTTCTTTAACAACCTTAGCTTCCTGTAATATTGCTGCTTCCATTATAAGTGAACTCATAACTTTAACTCCTTTTTTAATCAATAGCTTTTACCATTCTGCCTGTATCTTTATCTTTATAATATTTAGATAAAACTTGATAAACATTAGTAATAACTTTATAAAATGTTACAATAATTTCATCTAGTCTATCTTTATATAAATTAATATTAGATATTAGAGTTCTAAATAAATCTATGGTATTAGCAACATAATTTCTTAGTTTTATTAAATTAACATCTGTTGTTTCAGCTAAGTATGATTGTACAGATACTAACCGAGAATATATTTTTTTAAGTTCATATATTCTTCCAACCTCTACATCATTTTCAGGACCTTGAGGTTCCATACCCATACCCATACCCATCATATTTGGGTCAGCCATACTTGAATCTCCACTTGGTGTACCCATAGTCATATCAGGTGTTTGCATTGGAGGCTCAGATGGAGGTGGATCATTAGTTGGTTTAGGAACTTTTTTAGTTGTTGTTGATACTATATCCTCTTCAGCTTCAGCTATTTGTAAAGATCTTTTATTAACTTCATAAGAATCTGGTCCAGGAACATTGGTAGTTAAATTAACTACCTCATCTTCACCTGGAACTAAATCTTCAACATCTTCAGGTTCCTGAGATGTAGGAAATGGATTACCTCCAACAACACTAGAATTTCCAAACTCATCTAATATTTTATCAATATCATATTTTTTCATATAACACCTATATAAAATTTAAGAAGGGGTAAATTATATACCCCCTCTCTTTTAGAATTATTGTTGTACTGAGCCTTGTGCAATTCCGCTATTATAAACACCCATTGCATCAAAACTAATTGTTTCTGTTTCTGTATAACCACAGTATGGACAAGTCCAATCAGTAATTTGATCTGCATGTGTAGCCATATCAAATTCTTGAACAACCTCGCCTTTCATTTGAGGTAATCCCCATCCACCGCCACAATTATTAGGACATGTTTTAGAAGCCATATTATTTTCCTCCTTGGAATATATTTTTTTATTTTAATTTATGTTTTTGGATTATGCATTGCATTAATATCAGTGAAATGAATTTCATCTGAATCAGTGTGACCACAATATGGACACGTCCATGTAATCAGTTTAGGTTGTCTTGGTTCAGCTCTTAAAAGTTGAGTTACCTCACCTTTCATCATATTAAGTCCACCTCTACTTTCACATATTGGACAAAGTTTAGAAGCCATAGTAATTCCTCCTTATAAGGTTTAGTTTATTTATTTATTTGTTCTTAAAATTGATTAATAACCCATTCCGCCATCCATTCCACCACCCATTACATTTCCATCATCTTTTTCGGTACCTAAGGATTTCTCAATTTTTTCACCAACCTCATAATTCTTTAAATCTTCCCAATCTATATTAGATAGATATTTCTTTTTAGTATATTCTTTTGGTATACCAACTCTTTCTAGTGTTTCAATTAAGTTTGCTAGCTCACTTAAATATCTAGCTTCTCTCTCATATTGAAGAGACTTTGGACTAGGTAGAGCTATCATAACATTATCAAGAATTGATAAAGCTTCATCTGGACTAATAATATCATATATTTTTTGTATCAATCTATTTAATTGATGTGTTATATATTTTTGATGACTAACAATTGTTCTAGCAAATAAAATATTCTCTTCTGTAAGAGCTGCTTTATTTGAAAGGTTCTCTTCAATATTAATAAAACTTGGAGGAACACCTAAACTAGCTACAACGCTATCTCTTAAAAATTTTAACTCTTCAACTTTATTTCTTATATCAACATTACCTTCATTAAAACTACTAATGTCTACGAATGGTTTTCCATCTTTTTGAGGAATATAAATATCTTCAAATGTAGTAATCATAGAAGGTATAGTATCAACTGTTCCAAAATCATCAAGAGATACTTTTCGTTTTCTTAATTCTTCTTTTAATCTCTCAATCATTTTTCTTGCATCTCTTGGCAAACCAATTTCAACTGCAATCTTTCTTTTCTCTGTTGATCTAGCAAGTCTCTGTACTGCTAATGCTGTTTCCATAGCAACAAGAACTTTTGCTGAAAATTGTCCAGCATCAAATATAGATTCTCCATAAGGTTCAAATTTAGTTGATGGTCTTAGAAAATGTTGAATCTTATTCGGTGGAACATATCTAATATTCATAGCTCTACTCTGATCTTGTCCAGCAGCTAACATATTATAAATTATATCTTTTAATTCTTTATCATTAAATTCTTGAACTTGTGGTACTTTTTTAGCAACATTTTTTAATATAGAATTACATACATCATTTACAGCTTGATCCTGAACTGATAGATGAGGAACAGTTGTTACCTTTGGAAATATTAAATAACCAAAACAAATTGGATATAATTCGCTTTGTAATTTTACTACTCTTAAAGGTTCATGATATATTAAAACTATATCTGCTTTATTTTTCTTACCATCTTTAGTATTCTCTTCATCCTCTTCTTGTAATAATTGTGAACCTTCATCTTCTATAAATGCTTCATAATTAATATTTACTAAGTATTTTTCTTTTTCAGAACTAATTACTAACGTTTCAATTACACCTTCTGTCATCAAATTTTTATTTTCTTGTAAATATGATGAACTGGTTAAAGCTGTTTTTGGTGAAGCAATTTCACAAAAGAAATCACCAAACAATAAAGTATTCTTTACAATTAAAGGAAGATGTTCTTCTATTTTAAGTTTACGAACTAAACCTTTAACCTGAACTGTTTTTGATTCAGTTGGTGTTTCATCTTCTAAGAATTTTTTAGGTTTAATTTCTAATGTTGTTTTTGTAATATCATCTGGTGAACATATATTATCAGTTAATACATCTAGAGCTCTATAACAATAATCTATTGTTCTAATTGTTCCATCATATGATGCATATCTTCGCATCCTTTTTTGTTGACCGAACATAGCTGGGGATGTTGATCCTTGACCAAACATACCTTTTGATGATGAATCAATATTAAAAGAACCAGTTGATTTAGATATTAAATTTTTAACTAAATCAATATAACCACTTCTTCCACTTTGTGATTTAAAATTAGTTATATCAGTAACCGCTCTATCTAATTTATCATCTATGTTAGTGGTTTTAACACCAATAATAGTATTTTTTAAATCTTCAAAATTATCTTTTAATCCCATATTATTTCCTTGCTTGTGATTTAACCCTAGAACTATATTTATTCATAATTTGTTGTTTATAATACTTATATTTTTTTCTATGAAATTCCATTCTTTTTTCTAAAGAATCTTCTTTATCTTTAGAAACTTGAACAGCTAATCTACCAACCTCTCTATCTATTTTACTAACTCTATCTATACGTGATACAGTAGGTCTTTTAACTTCTAAAAAATATTGTTTAAATAATTTGGTCATCAGAACCTTCCATTATTTGATCTATAGATGATTGTTTAATTTCATCGTCTTCTGATTTAGTATTAAAAAATTCTATAATAGTAAATACAAAAGTATCTTCATCACCATATAGATAAATAAATTCTTTTATAAGATTTGCACCCAATAATTTATAAGTTAACTTAGCGAAATCTATTGAAATTTTTTTAATGTCGTCTTCGTCTGGTTTGGTTGCTGACATTGAATATACTAATATTCTATCTTTATATATTATATCAAAAGCTTTTTCTAGATAATAATCTAGAACTCCTATATATGAATTATGTTTGTCAACATAAGATTGTCTTTTTTTAAACTCTAAATATTTTGTTATTTTATTATAACTTATTACAAATACTAAAATAACAAAAATGCTAATATAATAAATATTATCCATCTGTAATTATGTCCTCTTGTTCTTTTTCGGGGGGTTTTTCTTTTTTAATATTTTTAGTATTTTTAGCTTTTTTATAATTTCTTTTTCTACCTGTTTCATTAACTGAAATAGAAATAATTTGATTGGGTCTTATAATATGAGAAGAAGTTGTTGTTTCCAAAATTACAACATTTCCTATATTTAGTAACTCAGAAAGTTTTACCATATAGTCGTCTAAATTACTATCATCTTCATCTTCAATGATCAAAGGTTCTACATCAGTTTGTAAAATTTTAATAATTTTTTTCATTCTTTTAAATTCCCATTATCTAATTATTCAACTTATTCACTTGCTTTTATTTTATCCAATATTGTAGTTGGGTTTTTCTTTTTTGTTTCTATGTCTTTTTGTTTTAATAATGTTTCTTTCTTTTTAATAATTTTTTTTGGTTTTTCTGGATTGTATAATTCTATATTAAAATCAATATTTTGATGAATCATTGATGATTTTAATAGATTCAATTCTTCTTCTGATTTAATAATTGCTTCTAAAGGAGTTCTTACTAATCTACCTTTAATAAAAAGCATTTTATTTACTGTTTTTACTTTTATTAATTGTGGTTTCATTTATTTCCTTTCTATTAAAATATATGTAGGTATTAAATTATACCTACATATATTTTATTTTCTATTAAACTATTACATCGTTATCATCTAATTCAGCAACATCGTCATCTTCTATTTCTTCTTTAAAAATATCAAATGCCTCACTTAATTCATCTTCGTCTGCTGTTTTAGGATTACCAACAGGAGCTCCAGATTCTTTAACATCTTCAAGCTCTTTGTCAACATCAAGATCTTTGTCTTTAGGAGTTTCTTCTCCACCAGCAACCTCATCTTCCATTTCTTCTTCCATTTCTAAAAGATCATCAAAAGATCCTATGTCATCTTCAACTTCCTCGTTGATTCCTTTTTTAGCAATTTCAGATCCTGCAGGGAATGTAGCAGGTTTTACTGCACCTTCTCCACCTTTTTTGTCATCGCCATCAATTAGACCAGAACTATCATCATCAGGATCGCCAGATGGTTCATGAAATTTTGCTGCTGGATCTTGAGGAGGTGAGCTTTCTTCTACTTCCTCTTCTTCATCATGCTCATCTTCTTCATCATCATCATCAGATTCTTCCATCTCAGCAATTAATCTTTCAAGAACTGCATTTTCAACATCATCTTCTAAAAGATCTTCATCTTCTAGATATAGTTCGCTTTCTTGATTAACTGCATCTTCAATATCTTTCTTTGAAGAATCGACGTCTTCTGGTTCTTCTGGAAGAGCAGCTTTATCTTTTCCTACTTGAGGAATAGCAGCATCTTCTTCAACAGCAACACTTACGCCTTTATCTGCGGCATTATTAAAATAATATCTCTCAAGAATAGATGCAGCATCTTTATGTGTTGGAATTTCTCCACCACCGTCATACCCAAGAATAGGGTCTAAAAATGGACCTTTAACATCTACTGATTTTGTTGTATCAGAACCACGATCAGAACCAGCGGCTTCTTTTAATAGTTCCATATAATTAACTCTTTTACTCATAACAATCCTCCTTATAGTGTATAAATACAAATAACTATTTTATTAGTTTATCTTTAATATATGTTCTATTATAGAAGGTTACTAAAACTGAGTTTGTTTCTTAAAACCCTTCACCCATTCCACTGAAACTTTTAGGAAGTTGACTGGATGATTTTGTTACCATTGGTTTATTTGTAATTGGAATTATTTGAGAATCAGAAGTAGTTAAAGCATCTGGCGCTTTTTCATTACTTACTTTTCTAGCACTAATAAATTTAAAGTTAGCAAAATTTACTTTAAATTCTAAACTAATATTACTCACCCCACTTCTATTCTTTCCAACCTTACCATAAACTATTGTATCATCTACTGGATTTCTAGATAATAAAATAACAAAGTCAGCATGTTCAACCTTCTTAACTGATTCTGAAATTTGGTCTAAGTTAAGCTCATTTGAATTTTGAACTCTATAAGCGCCTCTACCCAACTGAGTAGGAATCCATACAGGAATTTCATATTCAACTGCTAGCGTTTTCATTGATAATGTTATATGTCCAAGTTCTAATCTATACATATCATATTTAGTATCACATTTCATAAGATCTAAATAATCAACATATAATCCTCTTATAGTTCCTTCACCATACTCTGAAATTACATCATCACACACTGCAGATAAATCTAAAGCTGAAACACTCATAGCTGGAAAATATTTCATTATAATTGTTGAATTAGTTAATTTTAATTTTTCATTTAATTTAGATTTTATGTCAACCTTATTTGAAATATCTCTTAATATATCATTTTTATCTTTATCAAACAATGGTTGGTATGTTCTCATTAAAGATTCTTCAATGGTATTCTCAAGTGTTATGTAAATATAAACATTTTCTATTCCGTCTTTTTTTGGTTTAACCTTAGACTTCTCCTTGTCAAAAATATTATCAGGTGAGGTAGCTGCATTTATAATTATATTATTTAAAAAAGTAGATTTACCAGAACCAGGAGCACCACCGATTATATAAACTCTTGATGGTTCTCCTCCGCCATTTAATATTTCATTGTCCAATATTGAATAACCAGTTGGAGTTGTATTTTTTCTTTCATATTTTTTAACTATTAAATCAAGCACATGTTGATAATCGTCTGATGATAAGTCAAGAGACGCTGAAGCTTCAATTGAAATTCCACGCTTTTCATTCATCATATCTAAATACATTGTTTGAATTACTTTTTCATAATCTAAAGCTAAGTCATCTAAACTATCAAAAGATCCATCTCTAAATTGATTAACAAATGTTCTTAAGTTGTCATAGTTATTAAACAAAGAATTGTATGTTTTTTTTAATCTTATTTGTTTAACTATATCAACTGCGTTTACATCCTTAATATCTTCACTTCTTTTATGATCTAAAAAGTCATGTAGTTTTGTAAATTTATTACTATACATTAAACTATCAATAGCATTTCTAGTACTTTTATCATCTAATTTCATTTGACATATTTTTTTCAAACAATCAAATTTAGTTTTAACACTCATAGGTATTTCTAATTGTTCTTTAGATTCTTGAAAATCAAGAATAGATAATATGTCTCTATATAAAGTTTTATTCTTTTTTATTTTAATTGTCTTGTTTAAAACTACACAAAAGCAAGAGTTTAAAAAAGATTCTGTTATCAAACAACACCTCCTATTATCTACTTAAATTATAAGCTATTTTTCGTTCTAATCTTTTTCTATAACCTGGATTGACTTGTTCTTTTATTTCTTCACTTGATGATTTTAATATTTCACCTTCATCATCACGTATACTACCCCATGACATTAGATATGTTTTATTATCTGGTTTTATTAAAAAAGCTGGTAATTCTTTCTTTCCTGTTATATCCTCCACCCAGTCTAATTTTCCGTCGCCACCACATTTGTCACATACCATTTTCATTGGATAAAAATGTTTACCTCTCATTTCTGTAAATCTGGTAAACCCTTCACCTTCACATTTTTTACATATAACTTCACCTTCATTTAGATTCATGATTATACCTTTTACTAAATATTTCCAATAATTTTTCATCAATCAATTCTGAAACTTTTTCTAATACTGTATTTACTATTTCTTCTTTCATTGGCTCACTAAATGTTATTTTATCATCCACATAAGTTTTAATTGAAGATGCTGTTACTGTATTATAATCTAAAATTGATTCAACATCCTTTTTCCCAACAATATTTTCAACCCAATCTAATTTACCAGTTCCTTTACATTTAGAACATTTGGAATAATGAGATGAACCGGTTATAGATTTAGCTGGATAAAAAAATTGTCCTCTACCTTCACAATTATCACATTCTATTTCCCCATCTTTAATGTTCTTCATTTTTATTATCCCAATCACCAAAAACATTAATAGTATAACCTTTTTTTAATTTTCTATGTCTTGGTTTTATTTTAGTTCTTGTTATTTTTATTGGAGTTGTTCTTCTACCTACAACTGCTTCAACCCAATCTAATTTACCAGCACCTTTACATTTTTTACATATTACTGGCCAAGATAAATTTTCTTGTTCATGGTCCTGCACGTCAAACCTACCTTTTCTTTTACATTCAGGACACTCCACTTCCCCAGGTTCCAGATTTAGATCCATTTATTATTCCTTCTAAAATATCTTTATCAATTTTCTTAGATATTTCTTCACCAAGTTTATCAATTATTTCTTTTTCCATATCCGATCCATATAATACTTGAACATCATTATCCATTTCCACTTTCCATTGAGAAGTAATCTTTCTTAAGTGTTTTTTCCCAACAATTACTTCTATCCAATCAAGTTTCCCTACACCATTACATTTATCACAAACATGAGGAACAGGAAAAAGACTTCTACTATTATAATTAACTTTATTATTATTTGGGTGTCCGGTACCTTTACATTGGTTACATATAACTTCACCATCTTTAAGATTCATTTGGATATGCATCTCCGCTATTAAAAACTATAGACTGTGTATGACACCCTGCATCTTTCACACCAACTATGCTTTTAATCCAATCAAGTTCTTTTTTGCCATCACATTTTCTACAAGTTTTAATTTCTTTATAAGTTCCGGAGGATGAACTACTTACAACTATTGTATTTAATCCTGTTCCATTACATTCATCACATTTCATCATATACATAATTATTCCTCACTTGTCTTCTTTCTATTAAAACTTGTCCTTTATTTTTTAAAATATTTGTAATCCAATCTACTGTACCTGTTCCATTACACATTGTACATTTATAAAAATATTCCAATCTAACAATATCTTCTGGAGAGGAACTTTTTGTTTCTATTATAATTTCTTTTTCTCCATTACAACAACTACAAATATATTTATCCATAATTATACTGTTAATATTTTAGTTGAATTATTTAAATCAGTAAATTCATCTTTTGCTAGATGTCTATTTACAATATACTTACAATAATCTTCATCTAAATCAATAAGCATTTTAATAGAAGTTGTTAATGAATGAGTTTTAGCTTTTTGTTTTCTTGTTATTTTTCCTTGATTAACATCTTGAGTTACTTGACCACATTGTTTAATAAATTCTTCTATATCACCAGATTGATAAACTGGATATATTTCATCTGCTTTTTTCTTTAACATTAACTGGATATCAGCATAAGTTCTTAATACTAACATAGCTGCATATATTCTAAAGTCATCTGGAAATGTATTACTAATAGGATCATAAATATTAAAAGGATCTAATTTTTTAAAATTAAACCTATCAGATAAATTATTAATTCTATCTTCAATAATATCTTTTGTTTTTAATTCATTTCTAAATCTTTTATTTAATGCTCCTGATCTAACATCTACTTTTTTAACTATGTTATCATATTCATCTAATATATGCATTGTTCTTCCACGCATAAGTCCTTTAAATACACCAGATGAATCATAACTAATTCTTAATTCTATATCATGAACTTCTTTAACAACTTTTTGAAATAGTTCATAGAAGAAAATATCTCTAAAATTTGCTCCGCCTAATATATGAAAATCTAATTCTTTTCTGCCAGCTGCTTTAGCTTTTTTAAGTACAGGAATTAAAGGAAGAACATAAATGATACAAGGTATAGCAGTATCACTAGATTGATTAGCAACTATCCCTCCCGTCCCGAAGTGTTTAAATGCATCAAACATACCATCTGAATTTATTAAATCTGTATATATATCCCATAGCTTTGGAGTTCTAAAATGGTGAATATAAATAACTTTATTTCTTGCTTCTTCAGGAAGATTTTTAGCAAGATTATAAGTTCTTTCATTACCATAATATATATCATCAAAATTCTTAAATAATTTACATCCAGGTCCTGGTGGTAAATCTAGAATAAAAGCTTTATCAATACAACTATGATGAAACTCTAAAAACTCATAATATAATTCAATTAGTTTATCTGTTTCATGTTCATCAATCCTTCCAATAGAAGCTTGAAACCCACCACTATCAGCAATAAAATTACAATTATCAAATATACCATAGTCACGATTTTGTTTAAAGACTTTTACTTCTTGACTTATATAATTTTTATATGTTTTCTTACCAGTGAAATTTTGACCAAATGAATGTAAAAAACCATGACATGTTTGAGATAAAAAACTTGCTACTTCTTCTGCCGTAAAATTATCATTCCAATTTCCCTGTAAATTCTTTAAACTAAAATTCTTAAAATAAGTACCCAATGTTTCAAACCCAGCCAAAACATAATTTGAATCTGACATAATTTATTTTTCCTTTATTCTTATAATTCTTTCACAAACTAATTTACTTAAATTTCCTGTTGAACATTCACCTTTGTGTCCATATTTATAATGACACTTTTCACAAACAGATATACCATTCTCGGGATCTAAAGATAATTCTGGATGAGTTTTTTGTGGTAATATATGATGTGATATTATAGCTAATTGTTCACAATAAACACATCTGTTATTATCTAACTTAAAAACTTGTTGTCTCCACTCTTGATATTCTTGAGAAGTATACCAAGAGTCTTCAATATGTCCAGCTCTTATTTTATCTTCTCTAATTAATTCTGTTACATGTTTTCCATACAATGGACATTCATCTTTACATTTTTTAGAACAATAATAATAATGACCATCTTTACCATCATCATTTTCTATCGACCATATTCTTGCTACGAATTGATCATAATTTTTAGGAGTAAACCAACCACCTTGTTCTTTTGAATTAGAGCAATTATGATTTTTGCAGTGGACTTGTATTTCTTTCTCACCCGGTTTATTAGGATTATATCTCATTTCTTCAATCATGGAAAATGTAGGATATTTTTCTATCCATTTTTCTATTGGTCTTCTATTATAAATTTTTAAATACATTTTTTGTTCTTCAGACATAATGCTAGATTTTCTCATTTTATCTAAAGATTCTTGTGAATACCTTCCTGTAACTCCTTTAAATGGATTTTTTTGAACTCCTATTTTACCTTTATTCCATGGTATTTTTCCAATTTTTTTCTTACTCATTTTTTCTTTAACTGCAGAGCAACTACTTATATTCTTACTACAACACCATTTACCATTTTTAAATTGATGTTTACCAGGTTTTCCACAACCATAATTACATATCATAATCAATACCTCCATTTATAATATGTTACATTAATTTATTTTATTTTCTTTTGTTCATATGTTAATCTACATGGACTTTCATTAGGACATACACAACATTCAGCTTCTGAAATATAGCTATATAATATTCCATAACATTCTGGAAGTTCCCCTTTTTCATACCCTTCAAACGAAGGATATGTTTTCTTTTTTCTAAATATATTATCAAATTTATCTCTATATTTTTTATTATCCTTATGATCTGGACACATCATATTTTCAGACATATTAATTATTTCCTATTTTTAATTCTATTTCATCTCTCATTCTTAATACTTTTCCACGATCAAAAACATAATCATAAATATGAAGACCACCAGATGTAGCAAAAATTTCTCCATCTTCTACTCCAATCATCTCTGACATATATTGTTTAAGAATTTGAATCCCACCAAGGTTTGCTGGAAATCCATTCCACAAATCCCACGATCTAAAATAAACAAAAAAGTGTAACTTACCATCTTGAATACGAACTTGAATCTGTCTTAAACATGGAGGATCTTGTAGTAACATATCAGTTGGATGAGCAATTTGAAGGACTGTTTGATTATTTCTATGTCCTTTATTATTATATAACCAATTAATTAATTCAATTTGATTAAGATAATACTGAGTTGATGATACAACATAATTATCTGAATCATCAGAAATTATTTCTTTAACTGATTTTTCTTTTATAATAATACCTAAGCGTATTAGAGAGTCAATGTCTTGAATAATAATATCTTTATTAGCATCATCTTTAAAATGTTTAATTGGATGATCAATAGGGTATTTAGTTATTCGCTGACCATATGTATAACTTTCGTTTTTAGCTAACTCATGCCCCATTAAATATTGCTGACTATATTCTTCACAATAACCATCAGCAACTGGATTCTCAATATTATATGATTCTGGAATCCTTGGAATTAAATCACCTTTTCCAGGATTTTTAATTTGAATAGTTACATAGTCGAATTCAAGTCTTTTTTGTCCAGCATAAGAACCTCTATCAATTTTAAAAACTCTTCCTTCATCAATCATTCTATACAAGGTTAAGAACCATGCATCTTCTAAAGTGTTTGCTTCTATAAATTCGTGTTTCATTTTTTCTCCTTAATTATTATATCCATATCATAATATTCTTTATAAAATTTTTTAAAAGATTCTGGATAAAATTTAAATTCCATATCACATTCATCTTCGAACCATTCTGCTACATGAGTCCACCCACATGCACAGGGTTCTTTATGAGATTTTTCATATGATAAACCACAAGCACATTGTAAATTATTATGAATATGGCTAGCCAGTTGTTCTAATTGTAATTTAGATATTTCCATCTTTCCTCACTTAAATATTGCATACACAATCCATGATATTAATGATATTATAGACGCTGGAATTAACATAAATAAATTACCTACCCCTGATAAATAACCATTACCATCATCATAAATATATATTGCATATACATAACAAACCACTGTAATTATTGTTGGGATTAACCAATATGGAAATGTTAATGTTAACATATTTCTTCTCCTTTAAAACTATTCATTCAATTTTAATTTAAATTCATAACATGGACAATATTTACAACCGCAATTATACATATCCTCATATGAATCAAAATGCCTATAATATGGATGACCGCATTCACAAATTTTATCATCGCCATAATTAGGATTATATTTTTTATCTATGACTACTCTTCTTGTTTCTATATAAGGTTTTTCACTCATAGTATGTTTCTCGCAGCATTAATTGAACGGCTGAATTACAAATATCACATAGGTATATTTCTTTTATAAAATCTTCTTTAATTATTTTCTTCCAAAATATAAATTTAGATACTTCTTTGTTTCGTTGTTTTTTAATTGTATATAGATGACTTTTTAATATTCCACATATAGAACCTACTATAACATGGTCATCATGATAATGTTTTTCATCATTTAATTCTAAATCATAATTTGGACAATCTGGATTATCACAAAAATGTTTAAATTCTTTTTCTTCACTCATTTTATTTTCCTTAAAATTCTATTGAATATTCTTCACATTTCGGACAAACTAAAACTTCATATTCAGGATACTCCCAACCTTCAGAATCCATTTCTGTTTCACAATCACTTATTATTCCTTTCCAATCACACTCACAGCAAGTAACAGGTGTATCATCTGGAAGTGTGAATTCAGGTTTTTGAATTTCTAAATCTATTTTTAATTGATTTAACTTTTTCTTAAAACTCATTTATATTTATCCCCAAAGAAATAATGCAGGTTTACCATCAATTATATCTTCTTTAGTATAACCTTCTTTTTTTAGTTTGTCAGTTAATTTTAAATAACCAGCTTCACCATCTTCTTCATTAAATCCACCAAACCAATAACTATATAAACTCATATAACTATTACCTTCTGCATCACCTTGAAGAACGACTTCTGTTTCTGGATCTAACTTCTCTAATATTTTTATCAATTCACTTGTTTTCATTTTTTATTCCTTTGGTCTGCTTTTAACTACTTCACTAAACTCGTCCTTATTAATATACCAGAAAGGATAAGTTCCATCATCAAATTTCATTTTTCCAAAATCACTTGGGTGTGTTGCAATATGAGCAACTAATCTAAATATGTTTAACATATTAGAATCATCCCAAGCATCATCATTTCTTGCTCTTAAAAATATAGCAATTGGACTAAATAAAATTCCTAATACAAATGTTATAATTAATAATAAAATTAATAATAAATAAATCATAATAATCTCCTATTAAAATATATAAAGCTGCTGACAGGATTCGAACCTGCACCGCACCTCCGCTTATCCACACCAAGGGCTAGTTTCCTAGATGATCTTTTTATCTCAGATCGCTTCCCTCCGCCCCGATTCGAACAGGTTAAGGCGTTTCCATTGCGCCACAGCAGCTATCCTACTTTTGATTACCTACGTTTTAATGTTTCATCAACAGCTTCTTCTTCATTCATTGTTTCATCTACTCTATCAACAATACCATAAATCTCTGGTTCTTTGAGAACAAAATAAACATCTTTATCATAAACCATTACCTGACCAGCTTGTGTATGACATACAATAGTATCACCTGCTAAAAAATTTGCCTCACATTTTTCACCTTTAGATATAACTATTGCTTGCTTCTGAGGTAATTGTTTCTGAGCTGAATCTGGAATAACTATTCCGCCTTTTGTTACATTACTTTCTTTTATCTCTTTACAAATTACATTATCTCCTACTGCGATTGGAATCATTCTTTATTCTCCTTTTTAAACGAAATCATATACAAGATGCATACGACTACTTACATTAGTTTTAAATTCTTCTGCTTTATCAAATACATCTTGAGCATTTAAAAACATAGTTTCTTTGTTCTTACCATTTGGCATCAAATAAATTCTATCTGATGGAAATACTTTTACTACATCATTCAAAAAGTCATATATTATTTGTTCACCAGCATATACAACTTTCATAAATACATGAATATTAGAAGCTAATTTTTCTGCTAACTCAAGAGCTTCTTCATAATCCCTATCATTAAAGATTTTTGGAGAATAGCTATAATGAACTGGTTTTTCTTCATCTACATCTTTAATAAGTTCCAATAAAGCAAGTCCATTAGTTTCCACATTAGCAATTGGATAATCCAATGTATTCAACATAGTTATTGTTTGTTTTAATTGGTGTGAATAAGTTGGTTCCCCACCGGTTATCATTAAACCAGTTTTTTCTTCCCAAAGAATATCTTGTAATTTAGATAATGGCATTTCTAGTTCTTGTTCTGCTCTCATCTTAACAAGAGTATCACACCAACTGCATTTTCTATCACAATACTTAAATCTACATAATAACATTCTTTGTCCAGTATCAACACCTTCTCCTTGCCATGTATTAATACATTCAATTAAATTAACTGTTTCCATAATTCTCCTTTTTTATTTACATAATTTATTTGCTAATTGACCAGTTGAACATTCTGTTCCTGATGAGATAAATGTTGTTTCTCTAAATAATTTCTCTTTTTTACATATTTTGCATATAAAGATCTTTATCATCTTCATATGGTTCACGAGAATAATAAAAATACATATCATACCATCCAGATCTTTTACAATTAGGACATGTACCTCTTACTCTATGATAATTATCACCACCATATGTACAATAGTTATAATAATATTTAGACTTAACAATTACATTACATCTTTTACATGTAGCATTCTTATCAATCTTAATATTGATATCATTCTCAACATCAGTATGTATTATTTTATTAATTTCATTTTTAGAATCCCAATGACATTCTGGACAATGGGTATCATAATTTCCAATCATTATCACTTCTTTTTTACATTTTGGACATTTAAGATTTCTTTCTTTATTAAGAATATCTGGATTAAGTTCTTCTTCTATACATACTTTACATTTTTGTATATTAGATGGTAGCTTAGAAATAGCTTCTCTTTTTTCAGCTTTTTTTAATATAGAGTTTAAATTTAAAATCTTCTTTTTTATTTCTCTTGAACTTTCCATAATTCTCCTTTTTATAAATATGTTCTTATTTATAATATTAATATCTTACCACTCATATTTAGTTTCAAATATTAGTTCCATAATATTTTTAACAGCATCATCTACGTCATCTTCTTCAATTGTTTTTTTAATTTCTTGTTCCATACATTCTGCAAATTGTAAATCTTTTTTATATGAATCATCTATAAAATTTGAATAATCTCTTTTCATATCGTTAAAATTTTCTGTTCTTCTTGTACCTTTAATAAAGGTTCAAGCATTAAATTATATCTAGCTGTAAAAGCAAAATCAAGATTACCTCTTACATCTGGTAAGTAGTACTCTGGTAACCTTGGTTCTTCATCTGGAATAGCAACTACCTCTAATTTCTTACCTTTTTTAATAAAGTTCTTTTCATAATTATCAATAACTTCTTGAGGCGCTTTGTTATAATCAATACCACTAACTCTAAACATATAAGATCTTGAACCATGAAAATGAGCTTCATATGATATTTCATTAAAAGAAATCATTGCTTTTACACCTTGTGGTATTGTTTTATAATTCTTTAATTCTTTACCCCAAGATACAGGTCTACCAACTGTCTTACTTCCCTGAAGAATTAAATTTCTAAATTCTTTTTCTTTGCTATTAACAAATCCCATTAATTTTGGAACACTAACAGTTTTATCTTTTAGAACTTTATCAAGTAATTCTTTTAGAAATACTTTTGAATGACTTGGAAAATCAGACCTCTTTACTTCTATTCCCATATAATTAACTTGATCACATTCAACGCCTTCATTATTTGTAACTCTAATAGCATATCTCTTTTTAGCAAGAAATAAACCTCTTGAAATAATTAACTCATTTTTTAATACTAGTTTGCATTCATCAAAATCAACATTATGAGCTTCAACTATTTCTTTCATAATATCTCCGTTCAAATAATCTTGAATCTTTTCACAATATTCATGGATTTTATTATCTGACTTATCACCTTTAAATTGTTCAAAACATGTAAAAATACTATCAGTATCTCCAGTTATAATATAATCAAATTCTCTGTCTGGAAATGCTCCTAATTTTGAATCTGGATCATGATACATTTCAGTTTTAGTTGAAATTGATTTTCTTTTTAATTTATCGCCAGTTTTTAAATGCGACATAATATTATTACCTTCAATAATTGAAGCTTTTAGTGCCTCTTGACCACCTAATGTAATAGCAGCAGCTGAAGGTAGATTAAAGAACCTAAATGCTTTATTAGCAATAACACCATAAAGTGAATTTGCAATTACTTTATAAACTAATTGTCTTGTATTATATAAAGATTGATCTGATTTATTACCAGCATCCTTAGCTTTAAACATTAATTTTTTATATTTATCTCTTGAATCCAAAAGATTTTTTAAAATTAAACTATAGTATGAAATTTCGTCTTTTTGATTTTTATAAAAACACCCATTAATAGTATGAATTAAATTATCATCTTTAATTATTTTAAATATATCTTCTTTTTTCATTTTTATTTGATTAGCTTTATACATAGGATCAACAACCATATCAATCTTATCAGGAAGTTTATCTCTATCATAAGCTAATTCATAACCCAAAGTAGGATCTTTAGTTTTCATAACAAAACTATTCAACCCAATATTATAAGTTCTAATGAGAGATGGATATAGAGCTTTAAAATCAAAATCCACTGCTGTATTATAAATACCAGCTTCTGGAGTTAATACAAATGCTCCTGGATATTTTTTCTTTTGAATATGAGGGTTTGCATTTTTAGATGCTAAACCTTTTTCTTTTAAGAAAGCAACAACAATAGTATCAACCTGACCAAATGGAGATGATGCAGCTTCAAAACTAGATGTACAAATAGTTCTTAACTCATTAATTAAATTAATATGATTTAATTTATTTTCTAATTGTTCTAGTAATACTGTATCCTGAATATTGTATTCAATTAAAGTATTTAAATGTTCCCAATACATCTTATTAAATCGAACTGGTAATTCTAATTTTTTTCTTTTTAATTCATGGTTAGCAATAAAGTCAAGTTTATAGTTCTCCATTTTAGTAAATGTGAAAGATTTATAAAGATGCATTTGATCTAATACTACACAACCAGGAAGATTACAAATAAAATTTTCACCATTAACATAAAACTCTGCAAACTTAGACATTGTGTTTGTATTTATTTTTATTCTTCTCATTCTATTAAATAAATACTCCATATCAAATCCAATAAAATTCCAACCCGCCATAAAATCTGGATCATATTCTTTAAAGTCCTTAATCCAAGAATGAATTAAATTCTTTTCGTTTTGAAATATTTTTATTTCCACACCTTCAATATCTTTAATTGGTTCTGTTCCATTATCTAATACATAACATATTTTTTTAGAAGGAGTTTGAAATATACTTGTAATCATATCGACTGGATATAATGCTTCTTCTGGTCGAGGAAATGCTTGATTATTTTTTCCAACATCAACCTCAATATCACAAAACATTATATTAGATGATATTCTTTTTGCTTCTCCTTGATTTTGTTGATAATAATCTATAGCATGTTTTACAGTTATTCTTAAATCACCTTCATAAGTTTTATTGAGATCTAATTGAATTTTATCTTTATATGGTATTTTAATTATATCTAAATCTTCATAAGGTACAGTTTTTCTAGTTTCAATTCCATTAGCTTGATAACAATAATAATCGTCGTTTTCTTTGTGATATACTTTATTGTTATCCTTATCCCTAAAGATATATAAAACCTCGCCAGCGCGACCTAAATACTGTATATCGACTAATCTATAGTCAGTGGTATAAAACTTCTCTGGAATCTTATATCTATGTAATCCTTTTTTATCAGTTGACAATTTATTTTGGTCTAATGAATTAACACCATGATCTTTAATATTATATATTTCTTTTGAATTAATAATTTCGCCGACTCTTTCAATATCTTTTGCAAATTGAGGTTCCCATACTTTTCTATTTCTATTCACATAACTAGGATGAACAGTAAGAAATATATTATACCCTTCCCATTCAAACATCTGTCCTCTTTTTTGGGTAATACCATCTTCACCAATACCAAAAGCTTTCATTGGACTTGTTCCCATTAAAACAATTAATTTTGGGTTACAAGTTTTTATTATATTAAAACAATTCTCTTTACATTTATCAATTACATCATCATCAGGATTTCCGGTAGTACCATCATCATTTAAAGTTAAACATAAAACCGTATTAGTTAATAACCATTTACATTCTTTCTTAATATACTTATCAAAATATTTTCTAAATAGTTTACCTGATCTACCTACTAATGGTTTCTCTTGTTTAACTTCATCTTTTCCTGGATTTTCAGCTACAAAAACAACATCCACTTTACATAAATCAGCTTTTGAATTTGTGTCCATGATACAGGATTCTTCATTTAATAATTTACAACTTGAACAATCGGCAAATGATTGTAATATTTTCAAACAATACCTCCTCTATTTAAATATTTAACTAACTTTTTGTTTTTTTCTTTTAGTAATATCATTTTTAATACATATAGATGTTTTTTTATCATGTAGTTGTGTTGTACTACATTTACTTTTTCCATTCATATAATTCTCTGGTGTAAAATTTCCATAAGAAAGTGCAGTAAATAATTTTGGATCAAGATCGAACCCTTGAGTTAGAAAATAATATGTCTCATTATTAAAAATTCTTGTTGAAATCATTTGAGTTAATATTGATTTTCTCCAATTAGCTATATCACATTTTATAAAACTTTCTCCATGTTCTAAAATATCTGGTTCTAACTCTATATGTTTTTCATTTATTTCAAAAGAATTTAATAGCTCTTTTTTAGTTAAACCTCTACTACCAGCATTTTGTAAAAAAGAAATTAAACAATGAAATCCATGTTCATAAGGAATATTTATTTTTAGTGATAATAACCTTTCAGTAAAAGTAGGGTTTTTTTCAACTATTGACATATCAATTGTTTTGTTAACATCATTAACAAATTGATTGATATCTGTATGTTCTGGGATAATACTCATATAAAAATTCTTTTTACCAGAACTTTTCTTTTTATATTTTTTAATATATTTTAAAGCATGAGATGATTTGGTTATTTTCAACATCATATTTTTTACTTGATTTCCACTCAATCCTAATTGTTCAGCCATACCAATATGATCAACTTCATGTTTTGTTAAACTTAAAAGCCATATAATATTTTGCTTATGTTGTTTATATGGTCTTACAACAACACTGCTTACTTTTTTACCATTTCTAAGTTTCGCTAATTCACTTTTCACTTTTTGATAATCACTCATTTTCTTTTCCTTTTATTTATGTTATTCCAAAATGTTGAGCTATAAACTCTTTAGCTCTTATCTTTGTTACTGTTCTTTTTTTAGTTTTCTTTTTCTTAAATTCTTTTTTATCAATTCCTAAAGATCTATATATAGATTCTTTATCATCTGATTTATCAATTTGCTCACAAAATAATAGTATTTCATCTTTTTTCAATAAAGGAAATTTATTATCTATTTTATTATATAAAGCACTTTGTCTTGTCCAACTAGTATAATGAATATCTTTTCTTTTAACTTTAAAATCTATTATACATTGTTTAATGAAAAAAAATAAATCTTTTTTATCAATATATCTTATACCAATATTATTAAGATATTTATTTAAATAATAATTTAGTTTAGCATTATTGACAAAGGTTTTTAATAAGAATGTTGCATGGATAGGAGATTTATAACTTAATATATCTGGTATATTTTCTCCCTTCGGAATTGGTTCTTTTATGTTTCCAGAGAATGCCCAATTAAAAAATGTTTTATACATTTTGATCCTTCATTATTTTAATTATATTTCTAAAAAAATTATTTACACCATCTTCACATTTCATTCTTGGTACAAGAAAATTTTCATCTTTAAACATATGTTTTAATTTACCAATCAAATAATCTGCATCGCTATATTGCCAATACAAAGGTAATATCTCAGGAAAACATAATGTATTAGGAACAATAGGAACACACCCACATCTAATAGCATCCATAATTGTATAGTTAAATGTGTCTTCTTTTGTTGTTATTAATAATACTTTAGAGTTACCTAACAATATATTATAATCATTCCATGTATCAACTTCTTCTCTATAAATTTTTATTCCCAAAGCCTTTTCAACTTTCTTCTCAAGTTTTTTATTTACCTTTTGAATAGATGGTCTACATACAGAAACAATATCAATCGGTCTAATGTTATTTGGTTTAACTGGTTTTAAAATACTTTTTGGTGAATCTGGTAAATATGTAACATGTGTTCTCACACCTCTTCTATCCCAGTCTACTTTTCTTCTACTATACTCACTCCCAAAGAAAACACCATCAAACATTTTAGCATGTAATAGTTCCATTTTCTTTTTAGATGCTCTAACCGGTTGAAAATAATCAAACGCATTGAGTGATGTAGCGTGACAAAACGCGAACATTTTTGGGCATGGTTTATGATATAAGACATTACAAAACAACCCAGGAAACGATAAATCTGCTAGAAATAGAGTATCATCTTCTCGTATATTAAGACTCATATAATCATTTATTTGAGCTGTTTCAAAATCAATAGAATCTTGTATTGGAGAAAATAGGTGAGGTTTATATTTTCTTAATTCACTATGATGTTGTAGTTGATAATTAAGATGAGATTCTCCTAAAACAATAACT
>Ga0164313_10000479_pt1 | contig 32295 bp, 24 predicted proteins | sample GuaBasSedimGuay4_FD_113735 | JGI IMG/M metagenome (GOLD analysis project Ga0164313, IMG submission 113735) | Subseafloor sediment microbial communities from Guaymas Basin, Gulf of California, Mexico - Guay4, Core 4569-4, 0-3 cm | ecosystem: Environmental > Aquatic > Marine > Hydrothermal vents... | reverse complement strand
CCGGATTTGGATTGTTCGCGGACAGGGAGAGGATTATTACCTCAGGGGTGGCCACGGTGATTTACCTGAAGGATCAGAAACCTTCCGCCAGGATATATCTAGTGGGCACTCCTTCGCTTGAGGAGGAATTCAAAGCCAACGGATTCCAGTTAGTAGATGAAAATCCGGATTTTGCTGTGCTCGGATTCGATACTACCCTGACCTATAATAAACTCCGAAAAATTTCGGAGTTTGTTGCCGGTGGTATCCCTTACATCGCTACCCATTCAGATATCAACTGCCCAACCCCGACAGGATTTATGCCTGATATTGGGGCCATGATGGCCATGATCGAATCCTCTACCGGGAAGAAGGCAGATCTGATAATCGGCAAACCTCATACCCCTATGGTAGAGGTGGTAGTGACCCTGACTGGATATGCTCCCGACCAGCTTACCATGGTTGGAGACAGGATCTATACAGATATCGCCCTGGGGCAGGCCGGTATCCTGACCGTCCTGGTGTTAAGCGGTGAAACCGAAAAAGCCGATCTGCCGGATGCGCCCCGCCAGCCGGATCTGATGTGTCAGAACCTGGGGGAGCTGCTGAGGATACTGAAGTGGGAGAAGTAAATTGGACCGGGTGTCAGATATCCGTGCGGGTGATGGTGACCATGTTGAATAGTGACAGGCGGCCCCAGCTTCTTCTGAAATCTTCGTCTGTCATCCAGTAGATGTGCTTTGTTGAGCCCCAGGAACTTAAGAATCCCCAGGGTGTGCTGAGGCCAGCCTGGTTGTGGTGTCCGGGGTCGAAAGCTACAGGGATCAGGACATGGCCCCCGATCCACCCGTCTGGAGCCAGTGAGGTTGAGGTGTTTTCTCCTCTGGCGATGACCGGTTCCTTTTCCTTAAAATAGGTCAGGGTGACCAGGGCGAGGCTGTTTTCATCAGCGAGCCCTTCTAGCAGGTCAGGCACCTGTCCGATCTTGCTTTTAACCAGGATGGGCAGCCCCGCCTGCCGTCCCAATTCCCGGACCAGGTTCGCCGTTTGAAAAACCAGGCTGCCATTATGGTTGCCGAAGATGGTGTATCTACCCGTGCCTTTTAGTGGACGGGACTCAACCCAGTCAGCCAGATCGGCTCCCGTGAGGACGATCCCAAAAAGTATGTTCAGCGCTGAAGCCGCAGCGTATTTGGCGCAGTGGTTGCTGGTTCCTTGATCTTGCTGATAGGCCGCCAGCTGCTCTTCGCTCCAACTGCGCCAAAAAAGAGGGATCTCGGACAAGGTGTGATGCGCTCCAGTAAATGATTTGCCGGGGCCAGATTGGGTTACTCCGGGAACCGGGTTCATTCTGTTCGGCCTCCGATTTCGTTTTGAAGGCTTTCCCATTCGTTGATGAGGATTTCCAACTCAGTTTCAGCTTCCCGATATTCGTGCCCCAGGGCTGCGACCTGATCGGGAATATCGGGAGGGGAGGCTAATTTCTTCCCCAATTTTTCCAGGGCGGCTTCCAATTCGCTGATGCGATCTTCTACTTCCCCCAGACGGGCCATTCTTTTTCGGTCTGCAGCCAGGGCTTTGTTTTTGGCGGATTTGATTTCTTGGTATTTATCCCCTTCCTCAATTTTCAGATCGGGCTCCAGCTCTTGGGGTTCCTCTTCCTGATCTTGGTTACCAAGGAAGGCTTGATAATTACCTTTGTAAACGAGCAGGCTTTCCCCGCTGACATCAATTTCCCAGATCTGACTCGCCAGGGCGCTGATCAGGTAGCGATCATGGGATACCAGAAGGATGGTGCCAGGATAAGAGGAAAGCACAGACTGCAGTGTTTCCTGGGAGGGGATATCCAGGTGATTGGTGGGCTCGTCCAAAAGCAAGAGATTGGCGTTGGAGAGAGAAAGTTTGGCCAGTGCTAACCGCCCCCGCTCGCCGCCAGATAGAACGCTGATTTTTTTAATAACCTCGTCACCGGAGAACAAAAAAGCTCCCAGATAGCTCCGGGCAGCGTTTTCTGATTGGAAATTTCCAACGCTCAGGATTTCCTCCAGTACAGTGTTGACCTCGTTCAAGTCCTGGTGGGCCTGGGCAAAATAACCCACATCGAGGTTGGCACCCAGCTTCACTTCGCCTGATAAGGGAGGCAGCTCTTCCAGGATAGTCTTAAGAAAGGTGGTTTTCCCCGCACCGTTGGGGCCGATCAGGGCAGCGCATTCTCCTCTCAGCAGCGTGATATCGGGAACCGAGAACAAGGCCTTCTCGCCGTCCTGGTAGCCGATCACAAGGTTGGAGGTCCGGATTACCAGGTCTCCTCCCCGCTTCCTGGTCTGAAATTTCAAATTGACCAGCTGTGGTTTTTTGGAGGGATTTTTTAAGGCAGCAATGCGCCGATGGGCTTCTTGGGGACTCATCATGCTGGTGGTCGTATGCACTTCCTGGCTGATCCGTGACCAGGATTTTCCCTGTATTGCCTGAATTCCCATCTGTTCAATGGCCTGGATGCGGCGGCTCAGCCTGCGGAGTTTTCCCCTGGCCATGTTGACTCGCTGCCCTTCGATATTGCGCTTGACGAAGTCGAGCTCATTCTCCAATCTGGCTTTTTCGGCCTCAAAGATCTCCTGCTGCCTTTCCCATCGTCCCTGGCGCTGCTCCAGGTAGGCGCTGTAGTTACCGCGGTAGGTTTCAAACCCGGACCGGCTCATCTCCCAGATTTGGTTGCAGACCTGGTCGATAAAATAGCGGTCATGGGATACGAGCAACACTGCTCCAGAAAAATTCTTCAGGTATCCTTCCAGCCATTGGATGGCTTCAATATCGAGGTGGTTGGTAGGCTCATCAAAGATCAGTAGATTGCTGGAACTCAGCAGCAGTTTTCCCAGCAGGGCCCGGGTGCGCTGCCCTCCAGAGAGATGGTTAACCGGCATGTGAAAATCCTCGACCTTAAATCCCAGGCCGGACAGGACTTGCCCCATGCGGCTCTCATAGGTGTACCCCCCCCGGTTTTCAAAATCCACCTGGAGCGACCCGTAGCGGGAGAGCAGCTCTTCTGTCGCCCCGCCAGGCTGGCCCATTTGCTTTTCCAGCGCCTTAAGCTCCTTTTCTAGCTGGATCAGGTCCTCAAGAGCAGACAAGATTTCATCCCAGAGGGTTTTATCGGAGACCAATGAGCTCTTCTGGGGCAGATAGCCGATTTTGAGCTGGTTTGCCCGCTGGATCTTACCCTCGGTCGGTGATTCGAGATTCGCCAAAAGATTGAGCAGGGTGGTTTTCCCGATCCCGTTTTCTCCAACCAGGGCAATTCTTGCCCCGGGCGGTATGGTCAAGTTCAGGCCGCTGAAAATATCATCAGCTCCGTATGATTTTGATAATCCTTGGGTAGTAATTAGCGACATAGCAGTATGGATAGGTAGTCAATAATGGTTTTACGCGCCTGACTGGCGGCGGTGCCAGGAGGCTTGCCGTGTTATAATCCCGACCAGACCCCAAACTGACAATCGACAGCTATTATAGTCTGGTATAAAAGAAATAAAAGGGTACTTTTCGATAATATGCAAGAATACCGTGTCCCAACTGAAAATAAGACTGATAAGGTAAGGCGGGGATTGTGGGTGGCCTTTATTGTCTCAGCCTCAATTTCCATTTTTCTGGCTTTTTCTTCCCGGAAGAATCCAACTTACCTCCCGGTAGAATCCTCCCCGGTTTTCGTTGATGTAACTATACCAGCTACTAACGGGGTAGAACCCACATTGGACAACAGCAGGTTGCTGCAGACCAACGCGGACCGGCCTGGTTTTAAGGCGCTGGATCTCGATCAAACGATTTATATCCTGCTGACGGGATTGGATAAATGGGATAAGAACTCAGAATCCGGCGCAGGGCTGACGGATACAATCATCGTAGCCTTCCTGGATAAATCCGGGGGTAAGGCAGGGTTGATCTCTATCCCCAGAGACACCTGGGTTGAAGTGCCGGATTACGGTCCCTATAAGATCAACCAGGCCTATATGCTGGGAGAGGCTTACGGCTATCCGGGTGGCGGTCCGGGGATTTTGATGGAAACGGCTGGGAACTTGTTGGATATCGAGATTGATTATTATGCCCAGGTGGATTTTCAGGCTTTTGTGGTGCTGGTGGACGCTGTTGATGGTGTAGTTGTTGATGTACAAGAAGAGATTCAGGTCTATCCAAACGCCAATACGAAAGACGTGATGCAAGTTCTCTCTCCTGGAGAGCATTTGCTGCCCGGCGATCTGGCGCTAGGTTATGTGCGGACCCGGGACACACCGGAGGGAGATTTCGGGCGCACAAAACGCCAGCAGCAACTGCTGATTGGCCTGCAGGAGAAGATCTTCTCTTACGAAATTTTACCGGTGTTAATTCCCCGTATGCCGGGTTTGTACCGGGACCTTACCTCGAATGTTGAGACCAATCTAACGCTCAACCAGATCATAACCCTGGCCTGGGTGGTCAAGGATATCAACCCCCAGAGCATACAGACCCATGTGATCAAAGAGCCAACAGTCACTGCGGATATCAATGACCGGAACCAATATATCCTGGTGCCAGATCTGGATCAGATCAGAAAGATCTGGAAGGATATGCAAAATATCAGCGCCACGCCCATTCCTGAGCCTACACAGGAAATCACATTGGAAGAATACCTGGCAGAGGAAAATGCCAACTTGGCCGTATTGAACGCTACCTCCTCTCCAGGATTGGCTGGTGTTACAGCTGAGTTCCTGGAAGAGAAGGGGTTCCAGATCGGCGAGGTCGGCAACTCGAATAAATTCAAGGACCAGACATTTATTTATGATTATTCGGGTAAGGAGCATACAGTCCGGGCGCTTCTAAGCGCGATGGGATATACCGAGAACCGGCTTTTTTACCGTTCTGATCCCTCTGTAACGGCCGACATCGTCATTGTGCTGGGCGCTGATTGGGTACAGGAAAATCCAATGGACGAGCTGGAATGAGAGGGCTGCGGATAATTCAAGATGCAACCTATTTGACACCATTAACAAAAACCGATAGACTTTAACAGGGCTAAGAAGAGACAGCAGGAGGATGAGATGGGGTATAAAAACTACCGGCTGACAGTGATCAAAGGTTTCAACAAGGGAGCGGAATTTCCCCTGGAGAAGGATGAAATCACGATTGGGCGTGGTGATGACAACACCATTGTGCTGAACATCGCTGAAGTATCCCGGGCTCATACGGCTTTAACCAAAGTTGAAGGGGGATATATGATCCGGGATCTTGGATCCACCAATGGGACTTTTGTGGATAAAAAGGAAATTGGCGGTAAATATCTGCTGAAACCCGGCGACACGGTGATGTTGGGGGAAGCGATTTATATGACTTATATGGCAGAAGCCGATCCGGAAGAAACGCTGGTTGCTCCGCGGTCGGAAGAGCCAGATCCCCAGCAAGTAACCGTAGTCACACCAAAGCCGGCTGATGCCCTTGCGCCACAAGCCCCATCGGCTGCGACCACTCCCGGCAAGACCAAGACGGCCGAGGAAATCCTGAGTGATAGCCAGGTGACCGAAGAGAAGAAAAGCAATACCTGGCTGTGGGCTGGGATCGGGTGCGTCGTGGTGATCTTATTTCTGATCGTCGTGGGTGCGATCCTGTTTGATTATCTGGATCTATACTGCACGCCCCCCTTTGACACCATTATGAGCTTCTTGTGGACCTGCCCACCCTGATCTCTTATCCCGCAGGGAACCCCGTGAATTCCTGGTGGGGTGTATTAATGATTGACAGGGTTATCTATGGCATCTTCCGAAGAATTCGAAGTTATACCCACCACCTGTGTCTATGGCGGGGACGCCCTTGCCCGACTGCCAGACGGCCGGGCAGTTTTCATCCCCTACGCGCTGCCCGAAGAACTATTACGCATCAAGCTGGTGGAGGAAAAGGAGCGTTATGCCCGGGGAGAGATCAGTGAGATCATAAGGCCCTCCCCGGATCGCATTAAACCCCGCTGCCCCCATTTTCAAGATTGTGGCGGGTGTCACTACCAGCATATCTCCTATCAGGAACAGCTGCGGATTAAGGAATCCATTCTGGTGGACCAGCTCCGCAGAGTAGGGAAGATTGATTCTCCTTCAGTTAAACCTATCCGTCCCTCTCCCTCCCCCTGGAATTACCGAAACCACGTTCAATTCCATATCGCTGAAGATGGACGACCAGGATTTCTAAAAAATCGCTCCAGCGAGGTTGTACCTATCCAGGAATGCCATTTACCAGAGGAGAGCTTGAATCGAATCTGGCCCTCATTCAGCCTGGAGTATATCCCCGGTCTGGACCGCATAAGCCTGCGGTCTGGAGAGGAAGGACAAGACACGCTGATCCTGCTGGAAAGCCAGGGGCAGGAACCGTTTGAGTTCTCCGTGGATCTTCCCTTGTCTGCTGTTCTGCAGGGTCCGGGAGGGGAGATCATTCTGTCCGGGGATGATTTTACGATTATTCCCATTCTGGATTTCCCTTTTGTGGTTTCCGCGGGGTCCTTTTTCCAGACCAATACCGGGGTTGCAGAAAGCCTGGTAGCATATCTCCTGGAGATCCTTCCCTTGGAGGAGGACACTGTTTGCCTGGACGTCTATTGTGGGGCAGGTTTATTCAGTGCCTTCCTGGCATCGCGGGTGAAAAAAGTGATTGGTATAGAATCCAGTCCCAGCGCCTGTGAGGACTATTTATATAATCTGGCCGAGTTTGAGAATGTGGAGCTGTATGATTTGCCGGCAGAAGATGTGCTGCCGGTCTTGGATAACTCCCCGGATATCATCCTGCTGGATCCACCGCGGGCCGGATTGTCACGGTCTGTGCTAGACAGCGTGGTCAATTTGAGGCCGGACCTGGTCGCATATATTTCTTGCGATCCGGCGACGCTGGCTCGGGATCTGGCACGCTTCAGCAAGAAAGGATTCTCCCTGGTGGAATCCACGCCGTTTGACATGTTCCCCCAGACTTACCATATTGAGAGTTTAAATCTTTTACGAAAGACAGGAGCGGGAGGGTGATTAATTCCACTTTGCCATTTTTCCTGTCTGGGGTAAAATCTGAATACAGTTATGAGAATGCGGATATCCTTCAATTGAACCTCGAGCAAGTATTTGCCCGGAAACCGGGCAAGTCTCACAAGGACTTCGTTGATGGTATTAAATCAGTTATTGGCTGGATCCATGATGATTTCTGTTCACTTGGACAGATGGTTGGTTCTATATGATTTGTTGTTTTGGAACACCTGATCACAGCAGGCCTGTTTCGAGGAGTATATCGGAACAGGCTTTTTTTATCGGTTGATTTAGAATGAACCGCATGTTAATAAAATGAGTTCCTCTCAGGGAGGTAAGGTATGGAAGTAAACAATGATTTAGATCGCGACATACCCGTGCTGGATTGGGAGTCACATCTGGCCGAGCGTACCAAATTCATGCGCAGCTCGGCAATCAGGGAGCTGTTGAAAATCACCCAGGATCCGGAAATCATCTCTTTTGCCGGCGGACTGCCGGCACCGGACGTTTTCCCGATTCGCGAGGTGGAAGAAGCCTGCACGTTTGTCGTTCGAGAAATGGGGAAGAAAGCCTTGCAGTACAGTGCGACTGAAGGCTACGGGCCCTTGAAAGAATTCCTGGCGGATTCGATGCATAAATATGGCGTCCCGGCTTTACCTGAAAATGTGCTCCTCACTAATGGTTCCCAGCAAGCGCTAGACCTGATCGGCCGCATCTTTATCGACCCGGGAAGGTTTATCCTCACTGGCCGCCCGACCTATTTAGGTGCAATCCAGGCCTGGCAGGCATACCAGGCTCGGTTCCACACCATGCGGGTGGATGAAAAGGGAATGGTGGTGGATGAAATCGAGCATGCTTACGAAAAAGCTGTCCAAGACAGCGGCCGCCCCCCAGCCTTTCTGTATGTGCTGCCGAATTTTCACAACCCAGCCGGCACTACGTTGCCTTTGGAGAGAAGGATCAAGCTGGCAGAAGTTGCCACCAAGTTGGATATCGCGGTTGTGGAGGATGATCCCTATGGGCAGCTTCGTTATGAAGGGGAAGACATCCCGCCCATATGCACCCTCATCCCGGAGAGAACCATTTACCTGGGCACGTTCTCTAAAACCATGGCCCCTGGATTGAGGCTGGGTTGGATCGTTGCCCCGGAATCCTTAATGAGGCGTTTGATCCAGGCCAAACAGGGCTGCGATTTGCACACTGGCACACTTGTCCAGTATATTGCCAACGATATTTGCCAGCGAGGCATCCTCAAACCCCATATCAAGAAAATCCGCCGGGTCTACAAAAAACGGCGTGATACCATGCTGGACGCCCTGGCAGAATTCTGGCCGGCGGAGTGCCATTGGACCGATCCGGAGGGAGGCTTGTTCCTTTGGGCTAACGTTCCGGAATCGATCGATACGAATACATTCCTGCGGGAAAAGGCGTTACTGGAAAAAGTGGCCTACGTGCCGGGAATCAATTTTTATCCAAATGCCGATGGCGGAAATACGGCCATGCGCCTTAACTTCTCTTATGCAAAACCTGATGTGATTGTGGAGGGAATAAAGAGGCTGGGGATTGCCCTTAAGAAGGAACTGGCTGGCAAATGATCCCTGGAAAATTCATATCCCCTGGGCTATAAAGGGAAATAACATCAAACATCTCCAACAGGAAAATCCAGACTGGCGGCAAAGAAAATATAGAATTATCTGAAGGAGGATTTTATGTCTGTTATTCAAGAAGTGATAGCCAAAACGGCGGAGAAGGACCCTGCTCAGCCGGAATTCCACCAGGCGGTCGAGGAAGTGCTGAACACCCTTGAACCTACAGTGGATCGGCACCCCGAATTTGTCCAGGCCAAGATCTACGAACGGATTGTAGAACCTGACCGTGTGGTCATGTTCCGCGTTCCCTGGATGGATGACGACGGCGAGGTTCATGTCAACAGGGGTTTCAGGGTGCAGTTCAATAACGCCATTGGTCCTTATAAAGGCGGTCTGCGGTTCCACCCTTCCGTCAACCTGGGCATTATCAAATTTCTGGGCTTTGAGCAGATTTTCAAAAACTCCCTGACCACACTGCCCATGGGTGGCGGCAAGGGCGGCTCTGATTTTGATCCCAAAGGCAAGACTGACACAGAAGTGATGAGTTTCTGCTATGCCTTCATGAGGGAGCTTTATCGTCATATTGGCCCAGACACCGATGTGCCTGCTGGGGACATTGGCGTGGGCGGCCGCGAGATCGGCTACCTCTACGGCATGTATAAGAAGATCTGCAATGAACATACAGGCGTTCTAACTGGCAAAGGATTGGAATACGGCGGCAGCCTGATCCGGCCAGAAGCAACTGGTTACGGTTCAGTCTATTTTGCGGCAGAGATGCTCAAAGTTCGCGATTTGGATATGTCTGGTAAGTCAGCTCTCGTGAGTGGGTCCGGAAACGTAGCTCAGTACACGGTTGAGAAATTACTGGACCTGGGTGCCAAACCGATTTCCCTGTCAGATTCCAGCGGCACAATCATTGACGAGAAGGGGATTGATAGGGATAAACTGCAATACGTAATGGAGCTTAAGAACATCCGTCGCGGCCGCATCAAGGATTATGCCGAGGAGTATGGTGTGACCTACTACCCGGATATGAGCGTCTGGGATGTTGTCAAGAAAGAAGCTCTCAAAGCCGAACTGGCCTTCCCGTCAGCAACTCAAAATGAAATTAACGCCGAGCACGCCCAGGCGCTGGTTGATAATGGGTGCATAGCTGTCTCTGAGGGCGCCAATATGCCATCTACATTGGAAGCTGTTGAGGTTTACCAGAGCAATAACCTGATGTATGGTCCAGCCAAAGCCGCCAACGCGGGCGGCGTGGCAACCTCCGGCCTGGAAATGAGCCAGAACAGTCTCCGTTTGTCCTGGACAAGGGAAGAGGTAGATGAAAGGCTGCGCGGCATCATGAAGAGCATCCATAAAGCTTCTCTGGATGCGGCAGAGGCCTATGGAGACCCGGGCAATTACTTGATGGGAGCCAATGTTGCCGGATTCTTGAAAGTGGCCAAAGCCATGTTAGCTTATGGCGTGGTTTGATTTCCATCTCATAATAATAAAAACCGCCGGCAGTACTCGCTGGCGGTTTTTTCATTAAGGAAGAGTAGGGGGTTTCAGCTGTTATTCATTTCCTTCTCGGTGAACACAACCACTTCTTTTCCGGTGAGTTTTTCCTGTACTTTCTTAATGATCAAATCCAGGTGGCCATTATTGGCCACGAAATCCAGGTCGTCCCCGGGAATGGTCAGGACCGGGCAGAGATCAAATCCCTCGATCCAGGAATTATAGAGGATGTTCAATCCCTCTAGGTAGGCCGGATCGATCTCTTCCTCATAATCCCTGCCCCGGAGCTTGATGCGCTGCTGGAGGGTGGGCACGGAAGCTTTGATGTACAGCACGAGATCGGGAGGAGGCAGGAATTCCACCAGGGCCTGGTACAGTTCCCGGTAAGTCTGGTAATCTCGCTCGCCCATCTGCTGTTGCCGGTAGAGATTATGGGCGAAGATTTCCGCGTCCTCGTACACGCTGCGGTCCTGGATGACAGACCCGGCCTGGGCGCAGAGATTTTTGTGGGCACGCAGACGCCTGGTCAAAAAAAAGACCTGGCTGTGAAAAGCCCAGGTTTGCATGTCTTTATAAAAATCAGGTAGATAGGGGTTTTCGCTTTCAGGTTCAAAAAATGGGGTCCAGCCAAGGATGTCGCAGAGTTTTTGTACCAGAGTTGTTTTGCCAACACCAATATTGCCAGCTACTGCCACAAATTTTTCCATAAATTCTCCTGTAAACGAATAAGCCTTTCCTGCATTTTACTACCTTATCCAGCCCTAACTACCTCCCTACCTTAAAATTTTAATGGAATTGTTGATTCAGGTGCCGACGGCAATAAAAACCCGGTTCCAGAAGCTGGAACCGGGATCGAATTTCCAATTCTATGGCTGAGATCAGCTGCCCAAATGCATAGGCATGATCACATGCAAGAAGTTGTCATCACCAACCGGTCGGATAACCCCCGGGCTGGTGGGCTTGGAGGTTTCCAGGGCCACGTTGGGGCTGCTGATCACATCCAATACTTCCCGCAGGTAGCGGACGTTAAAGGCTATGATGATGTCTTCCCCGTCAATAGTGGCGTCCATAATTGCCTGGCTGGATCCGGTCTCTTCAGATTGGCCGGAAATCTCCACTTCCCCGGGGGAGTTCTCCTCTGATCCAGGCCGGACATTAACCTGGGCTATCAGTGATCCCTCCCTGGCGAAAATCTCAGCCTGTTTGCAGGATTTCAAAAAAGAGGACGTGGATAGGATTGTCCGCGATTGATATTCCTTGGGGATGATCTGCTGGTAGTCCGGGAATGTGCCTTCAATTAACTGGGAGCTGAGTTCAATATCCTTGGTTCGGAAAATTACCTGTCCGCGCTCGGGCGGCAGGGCCATGGTGATCACGTCACTGCCGTCATTGCTGATCCGGGCCAGCTCACTCAGCGCCCGGGCAGGGATGACGGCTTTGACAGGGGATGGCACGGAAGAGGAGAGCTGGGCTTTTCTGACTGAGAGCCGGAAACCGTCCGCAGCGGCCAGCGTGAGGATGTTGTCTTCCACTGTGAGAAGCACGCCGGTAAGAATTGGCCGGGCTTCGTCGTGCGAAGCCGCAAAGACCACCTGCTTGATCATTTCTTTGAAATCAGCCACATTAATTTCTATTCCTTCCTCAAGCTCCAGCGAGGGCATGGGGGGGAATTCCTGGGCGTCAATGCATTTGATATCGGTGTTGAGTGACCCGCTTTTGATGTTCAGGGTCTGGGTGGGTTCATGCAGGGCAATGTCGGTTTTTGCAGGAGGGATGGTGCTGACCAGATCTGTAAAAGTCCTGGCAGGCACCGTGGTGGATCCTTCCTCCTCGATTTTGGCCCCAATCCAGCAGGTGATGCCCATCTCCAGGTTGGTTGCTGAAAGCCGCAGGCGGCCGTCATCAGTGGCAACAAGGATATTTGCTAATACTGGCAGAGTGCTGCGGGGGGAAACAGCACGGGAGACAATGCTCAGCCCGTGGGCGAGGTTTTCTTGTAGGACAGAGATCTTCATAATAGCTTTCCTATTCTGGCATGCCGCAACGGCTGGTAAATTGTACAGTAAGTATACAACGAAATAAAAAAACACGCTAATGAAATTTGCCTTCTGATGGGTTAGGGACCTTGATTGGTCCGTTCCTGGGAGCTAATTGTCCCCTGAAAAGGTGGATTGAGATGGATTGAGATGTAATTTGACATGGGCGGGGGCTCATGTTATTATCCCCTACAGTACTAGATGCCTCTAACGGCACTCTTATCCAGAGAGGTGGAGGGAACGGCCCTGTGAAACCTCGGCAACCGGGCAGCGCAACTTACTGCAGATGGTGCCAACTCCGACAGGCGTATTCTGGAAGATGAGAGGGCAAATATGAGTTTATGCCCTTTCCTGCAGGACCGGAGGGGCAATTTTCATTAAAGAAAGGGAGTAACTCAGGAGGCCCTATGAACAACACATTTAACAATTTTCCCAGTCTGCTATTTACATCCGAATCGGTCACAGAAGGACATCCGGATAAAATGTGCGACCAGATCAGTGATGCAGTCCTGGATGCCTGTATTGCCCAGGACCCCCGCTCGCGGGTTGCCTGCGAGGCAGCCACAAAAACCGGGTATGTGATGCTGTTGGGCGAGATCACTACGAGTGCGGATATCAATTATGACAAACTGGCCAGGGATGTCATCACCGGTATCGGTTATGACCGGGCTAAAAAAGGCTTTGATGGACAAACCTGCGGCGTTCTGGTTGCCATTTCCCAGCAATCCGGTGATATCGCACGGGGCGTAGATGAATCCCTGGAGGCGAAATCCGGAGAAATAACTGAGACCGAGCTGGAATCTATTGGTGCGGGAGACCAGGGGATGATGTTCGGTTATGCCTGTGATGAGACCCCGGTCTTGATGCCTATGCCGATATACCTAGCCCATAAATTAGCCCGCCGCATGGCAGAAGTTCGCAAAGACGGCACCCTGGAGTGGATGCGGCCTGATGGCAAAAGCCAGGTGACGATTGAGTACCAGTATGGTAAGCCTGTTCGGGTGGATACAGCTTTGATCAGCACCCAACATGCACCGGAGATTTCCCAGGCGGAGATCCGCGAGGCAATCATCCAGCATGTCATGAAACCGGTCCTGCCGAAAAATATGGTCGGCGAGGATATGAAAATATATGTCAATCCCACCGGACGGTTTGTGACTGGCGGGCCTCTGGGGGATGCGGGGCTGACAGGGAGGAAGATCATTGTCGATACCTATGGCGGCATGGGCCGTCACGGCGGCGGCGCCTTCTCCGGCAAGGATCCCACGAAAGTAGACCGATCCGGGGCTTATGCCGCCCGTTGGGTTGCCAAGAATGTGGTAGCAGCTGGACTGGCCAGCCGCTGCGAGATTCAGGTATCCTATGCGATCGGCGTGGCACATCCCTTGAGCGTCAACGTGGAGACTTTTGGAACTGGCAATATCCCGGATGAGAAGATCATCGGGCTGGTGAAAGAATTCTTTGACCTCCGGCCGGGTGCTATCATCCGCGACCTGAAATTGCGCCAGCCCATGTATCAGCAGCTGGCAGCCTATGGACATTTTGGTCGGGATGACCTGGATCTGACCTGGGAAAACACCGACCGGGCGGAGGAGATCAGAAAGGCCGCCGGCCTTTAATCATGCGGCCCGGATTAGACTGATAATAAAACAGGGCCTGGAACCCAGGCCCTGTTTTTGGTCAAAGGGATCTTCCTGTACTACAGATGGGGTTCGAAGGTTTTCTGAAGCTGTTTTTTAGGTTTGAACCCGGCTACCCTGGCAACTACATCTCCATTGACGAACAGCAGCAAGGCAGGGATGCCCATGATGCCGTACTGAACAGGAACAGCCTGGTTGGTGTCCACATCCATCTTGTAGACCCGGGCTTTCTCCTCCCATTCTCCTGCCAGCTCCTCGACAAGCGGTGAAACCATCTTGCAGGGACCGCACCAGGCCGCTGTAAAGTCAACCAGCACTGGCAGATCTGAACCCAGAACTTTCTCTTCGAACTCCTCTCCAGTGACATAGTTTACTTCAGCCATCGTGATCTCCTTCGATAGGGTGTATTTTTATATTTATCCAAAAAACAATGGGGCAGCTAACCTTTCAGCGCCAAATTATACCAAAGTCACCTGGGATCCACGGGGTGTTTTTTCCACCAGAAGCTGGACAGAAAAAGCTTCTTTGATTTCGTCCACATGCGTGATCACCAGGATCTTCTCAAAATCACCTTTGACCAGATTAATGGCTTCGATCAAGCGCTGCCTGCCAAGGGTATCCTGGCTGCCAAAACCCTCATCAATGACCAGGGTCTGCAGGCGGGCACCTGCGCGTTGGGCCAGAATATGAGAAAGCGCTAACCGGATGGCGAAGTCAATCCGAAAAGATTCCCCACCGGAGTACATCTCATAATCGCGGACCCCGGATTGGTCCTGGATCTGGATCTCGAGAGTTTCTTTTTTATCTTCACGGCTGGAAGCTTTATATTCCCGCTGGGTGATGAAGCGGACAGACATGCCCCCGCTGCTGAGTCGCTCCAGGATTTGATTGGTTCGGGTTTCTATCTGGGGCAAGGCTTGCTCGATCAGCAGGGCGGGCACGCCATCCTTGCCGAATGCTCCCTCCAGCTGGCGGTATGCCTTTACGCGCCCCGCAAGCTCGCCCCGTTTATTTTCCAGGTCTCCCCGCCGAGCTTTTTGTTTTTCCAACACGGCGACCTTCTGCTGCGCTGCGCCAACTTCCCGCTGGAGGATATTTTCTTTTTCCTTTAGATCAAGCAGCGCCTGTTCCGCTTCCCGGGTATCTGGGGCATCACCCCGGGCTTTCTCAAGAGATTGACGGAATGCTTCCAGGGCAGATTCCCGGTCCTGGCGATCTTTTTTTGCTAGCTTCAGGCGCCCTTTCAGTTCATCAATTTCACGATTAAGTGGCTTCAAGGCTGCCTCTGCCCGGTCCAGTTCAGCTTTTTTCCCCTGGATGGCAATTCCCTGGCTGCTGAGCTCCCTGATCCGGTCATGCTCAGCGGCGTCATAGCCGATTTCCTTGAGCTTGGCATTGATCAGCTCGAGAGCCTGCCGGGCTTCCGGGGCGTAGTTTTCTTCCTGGAGAGTTCGCTGGAGTTCCTCCAGGACCCTTTCGTGGGTCCCCTGCCAGGATCTTTGGTCTTCTTCAATGCTCTGAAGCTGATTTTCAATTTTATCTGCTTCCGCTTGATGTTTGCGCAGGTTGTTCTCGGCCAGGCTTAATGCCGTGATCTCCTTCTGGAGATTTGTGACAACCCGGTCAGCCTCTTTCAGGGTGGATTGGTTTTCACGGTAGCGGTCTCCCAGGTCTTTGCCCTCTTCCTTGAGAGATTGGATCAGGGCCAATCTCTCTGCATCAGGGAGTTCCTGCCCGCAGAGCGGGCAGTTTGCGCCCTCAGTTCCTTCCAGCTCAGTAATGCGTTTTTCAAGGACCTTCATTTCCTTAAAGAGACGGGGATTTTCTGCTCTGGCGTCAGCCTGCCTCTGGCGGGCAATTTCCAGCTCCCCTTTTTTATCATTCCGAATTTTTATCTCTGCTTCAGACTGGCGGATTTTCTCGCGAGCCTGCTCAAGCCTCTCTGTCAGACCCGGGACACGGTCCAGGTTGTTCTTCAGCTCTTCCCGGCGGGCTTCCAGTGAGGTGATTTGCTGGAGCAGGCGGGCTTTTCCGGCAGCTATTTGCATCAACGGGTCCTGGCGTTTGATCTCGCTTTCCCGATATTTTTCAGCAATCCTTTCCCATTCAGCCAGGGATGCCTGGGCTTTTTCCCAGCCCCGGAAGCTTTCCCGGATTTCCTCTGCACGGCTGAGAATTCCCCGGTAAACTTTCCCCTCTGCGGTGCGCTGGGCCAGCTTCTCCTCGAGCTGGGCGATCTGGCTTTCGAGCTCTTGCAGCTCTTTGACCAGGTCATCAACCTGCTGGCTTTGTTCTTCCAGGGAGGCCAGGGCTTCCTGCAGGCTTTCCAGCTGTCCTTCAGCTTCTGCTCTTTCTTTAGTCGCAGCGTCCAGCTTCTTTTCCAGGAACAGCAGCTGGTTTTTTCTATCTTCCTCTTCTTCCAGCTCAGCCAGCAGTTCGGCTATGCGGCCTTCCAACCGATCCAGCTCGCTTTCAGTGCGGCGCCTGTTGAGCAGCGCCTTGCTCCGATATTCTTCCCAGACCTCCAGTCCCAGGATCCTGGAAAGGATTCTTTTCCGGGAAGCTGGCGTTTGTTGCGTGAACTGATCGGCCTCCCCTTGCAAGAAAAAGGAAGCGTTCACGAAGGATTCATAATCCAGGCCCAGAATCTCGACGATTTTCTGGTCTGTTTCCCGCAGGGTGCGCTCGGTCAGCGGTTTCCAGGAGGTTTTTCCCCCGGAATCATCCCGGATGAAAAGATCCAGCTGGCTGGTATTTCCGCGGGGGTTGGTGCGGGTGACTTTGTAAATATTGCCCTCATAGCTATAAACGAGACTGACGGTAGCCTGGGAGGAATTAAGATTGATGATCGATTCATCGTGTTTTCTGGCCCTGCCGAAGAGCGCCCAGGTGAACGCGTCCAGCAAGGAGGATTTGCCGGCTCCGTTTTCCCCGGTGACACAAGCCAGATCAAAGCTGGTGAAATCTATTTCGACCGGCTCCTGGTAGGACAAAAAACCTGCTATGGATAAGGAGAGGGGGATCATGTTTCAATGATAACAGAAACTCACGCCATGTAACCGGGGAGGGGATTGATTACCTTAAAATCCAATTTCCCCTTTGACAGTCCGGAGTAGTTTTTCCGCCTGTAGTTCAGACAGGCAGTAGTAAGATGCATCAAGATGTTCAGCGATCTCGTGGGCAAGCCCCTTGTCGAATTCCTTGTGCTCCATGTTGATCACCACACTGGGAATTTTGTCTTCCGAGAATTTTTCAGCGATCTTGTAGGCTTCATCCTGAGGGGGCATTTTCGTAATGGAGACGTTGCCGACCCCATCTGTGAGCAAGATCATTAATGATTGGATATCAGGATGGGCCAGCTCTTCCCTTTTGATGGTCTCGTAGGCCAGTTTCAGTCCGGCAGAGAGAGGAGTCTTACCGCCAATGGGAATATCGGCCAGGAATCGCCTGGCCAATTCGACGGAATTGGTGGGGGGGAGGACAACCCGGGCGCGGTCTTTTTGGAAAACGATCATACCTATCTTGTCCCGGCGTTGATAGGCATCTGTCAGCAGCGAAAGCACGGCACCTTTGGCCGCACTCATGCGCTCTGCTACCGCCATCGACCAGGAGGCATCCACCACAAAAAGGATCAGGTTGGCGGTTTGCTTGACTCGCACCTTGCGTTGCAGATCATATTTACGGATATTAAAAGCCAGGCGCTGGTCCTTGGTGCGGCGCTGTTTTTGAAAGGGAGCCGCAGCCCGGATAGTGGCGTCAAAGGCGATATCTGATAAATCGCCTTTGGCAGGTCGGGCCTGGATATAGCGACCCCTCCGGGTTTCGGTTTTAGTCTGGGATCTGTGACCGTTGCTGTGGCGCTGCTGACGCTCAAGGGGTGCTTCGATTTTGTTTGGATCAATGCTGGCGCCGATGGTCACCGGGCTTCCACCATCCCACCAGGTTGAACTGGTGCTTTCGAACACATCACCGGTGCCGGCATCTGCAGGAACTTCCAGGCTTGGCCCGTCAGAGACGGTGTTTACCAGCGTTTTTTTTTATCCCCGTCTTCCCCAATTTCCGAGCCGGTAGGACCGCCCCCCTCATCGGTGTCGCTTTCACTTTCTGAGGAAGCACCAGCCAGGTTCTCTATTTTCTCAGCCAGCTCTTCCGCCGAAATCTCGGCCTGCTGGAAAGGACCGCGTTTGATCCGGTGGGGATAGGCCAGCTCTGCGGCCAGGCCGATATCCCGTCCCGAAATCACCTGTCTGCCTTCAAAAGCCGCATGAGCCCGGGCTGTTTTCAATATCACCAGGTCTGAACGGTGTCCGTCGACCTGCAGGGAGGTGCTTAAGTTGGCGATATCCACCAGGTTGCGGGAGGAATATTGGACGTTCGGGAGCAGCTTCCTGGCCCGGGTGATTTGCTCTGACAGATCCTGTTCTTTGGGCAACCACTCCTCCCGGAAGGCTTCCGGGTCCTCTTCGTAGGCCAGATGGCGCTCCATGATCAAGACCCGCTCATAAGTTTCCCGGATGCCCCGAATGTCGACAGAGAGTGCAAAACGGTCCAGCAACTGAGGCCGCAGGTCGCCTTCCTCTGGATTCATGGTACCGACCAGGATGAAGCGGGCTGGGTGGGCGAAGGAAATGCCCTCCCGTTCAACGATATTCATGCCCATGGCGGCGGAGTCCAGCAGCAGATCAACCACGTGGTCATCCAGCAGGTTGACCTCGTCTATGTAAAGCAACCCGCGGTTGGCATCCGCCAGCACGCCGGGCTCAAATTTACGTTCTCCTTTTTGAATGGCTTTTTCGATATCCAGGGTTCCGACCACGCGGTCTTCCGTGGCTGAGACCGGCAGATTCACAAAAGGCGTAGGCAGCATTTCCACCTTGCGTTGATCACCATTTGTGGATTTTTCGCGGCATTCTGTACACCAGGTTGTGGGACGATTGGGGTCACAGCCAAAACGGCAGTCTGAAAAAGTCTCTACCGTAGGCAGCAGAGCAGCCAGGGCCCGAGCCGCCGTGGATTTGGCAGTGCCGCGTTCTCCTCGGATCAAGACACCGCCGATGCGTGTGTTGACTGCGTTTAACACCAGGGCTCGCTTCATGCGTTCCTGGCCAACGATGGCTGTAAAAGGGTAGATTGCTGCCATATCAATCCTTGGATCAAAGCCTTCAGGCTTGTGTTTTGTGTATTATCATCAAAAACATCATAAAAAATACCCGATACCTTTTTTCAGCGTCTATCTTACCACAAAGGTTGCCAAGTTGACTTTTGCACTGTATAATGGTTGACATTCTAAAACGGAGCGTGCCCAACTTATGGAAGAAATGAAGTCACAACAAGGGGGAGAGTTACTGAGCGATAGTTCAGCCCCCGAAGAAATTATGGATATGGAAACCCTTTTAGCCCAGGAAGGATTGGGATTAGGGAACATCCCTGAACGGGGTGATATCCGCACAGGCGTAATTACCGCCATTACCCCTAACGAGATTTTGATCGATGTCCAGTCCAAAGCCGACGGTCTGATCGCCGGACGGGAACTGGAGGGGATCAACCCCAAGACCCTGGAAAGCTTCCAGGTCGGTGAGGAAATCACGGTCTATGTCCTCGAACCCGAGGATATCAACGGCCATGTAGTGCTTTCCTTTACCCGGGCCCAGGAAGAAAAGGATTGGGAAGAGGTGGAAAAACACCTTGAATCTGGAGAGGTGATCACCACCTACGTGGAGGGTTACAATAAAGGCGGATTACTCGTTCCTGTTGGCCAGCTGCGCGGTTTTGTACCCGGCTCGCTTGTCAGTGTTTTCCGGGAGGGCGATGGAGGCTCCCCCGAAGACCGCTGGACCGAAGCCATTGGCAAGGAAATCACCTTAAAGGTCATCGAAGTGGACCGATCTCGCCAGCGCCTGATCCTGTCGGAACGGGATGCCATCGGTGAGACCCGGGAAGCGATCAAAGACCAGCTGCTGGACAACTTGTCCGTGGGCGACAGGGTCACTGGCTACGTCAGCAGCCTGGCGGATTTCGGTGCCTTTGTGAACATCCAGGGAGTGGACGGATTGGTCCACCTTTCGGAACTTTCCTGGGATCATGTTGACCACCCCAGCGATTTGGTTAAGGTAGGCCAGGAGCTGGAAGTTGAAGTGATCAGCATTGATGAGGAAAAGCGCCGCATTGGCCTCTCGATGAGAAGGCTGCAGGACAACCCCTGGATCGAAAAAGCCGAGGAAATCAAGGAAGGCCAGCTCATTCAGGGCACCATCACCAACCTGACTGATTTTGGGGCCTTTGCCCGCATTGAGAATACCGATTTGGAAGGTCTGATCCACATCTCGGAGCTGAGCATGGACCGGGTGGGTCATCCCTCGGAAGTGGTCAGCGTGGGCGAAACTCTTACCCTGCGTGTGATCAGCCTGGATATGGAAAGACACAGGATCGGCCTCAGTCTTGAAAAGGTCGATTCCGATGAATTTGCCGCCCAGGACTTAGAGCAGATTCAGGAAGAGCTGTCAGGGGAAGGTGGCTTGGAAATGATCCTTTCTGGATCTGAAGAGCCAGAAGCTGAATTCAACGATGAAGCTACAACCGAGGATGAAGCTACAACCGAGGATGAAGCTACAACCGAGGAAGAAGCTACAACCGAGGGAGAAGCTACAACCGAGGAAGAAGAGACAACCGAGGAAGAAGAGACAACCGAGGAAGGAGAGACAACCAGGGAAGTCCCTGAGCCTGAAATGGCAGAAGGGGATGATACTGATCCGGAGGAAGAACCAGCGCCTGAAGAAGAGGATGAAGTGGAAGCTCCTCCAGAAGAGGAGTAAGCCTGAAAGAAAAGCGCATCCACTACGATGCGCTTTTTTATTTTTTGGGAAAATATTATAAAAATTACATAAATATATCCCTCTGCGTAGGATTTAGAATTGGAATTTGGTAGAATGTCCATAAGATAACAGTGGGGAGAGTTCTGTCCATTTATTATTGCTGATATCCGGGAATTCCCCGGATCATTACTGGAGGTAGTCTTTTGGCAAGCATGGAGCGATTTACCCAACGAGCCCGACGAGTGCTGAGTTTAGCCCACAAAGAGGCCGAACGCATGAAACACGTACAGATTGGGACTGAGCACCTGCTCCTGGGCCTGCTTATCGATCAGGGAGGCATTGCCGGCCAGGTCCTGAGGGACCTGGGTGTGGATATTGACAGCGTTCTGGCTATTACAGAAAGCATAACTGGTTTTGGAGAACACAGCGGGGATGCCCTGGCGCTTTCCAGAGGGACCCAGCGCGTCTTGGAACTGGCGGTTGATGAGGCCCGCAATTTAAGCCACCATTATATTGGCGTGGAGCATATTTTACTGGGCATGGTTGCTTATGGGAAAGGCATCGCCAATGACGTGTTGACCCAGATGGGCGTTACTGCAGAGCAAGTCCGTCGTCAAACCCTGCGGGTCATAGAAGAGACCAAAGGTCAGAATAAGACCCAGCGCGAACGCAGACAGGTGGGGAAACCCAAACGGGCCAAAACCAAGAGCGCAACACCGATGGTGGACCAATTGGCTGTAAATCTGACCGATTTAGCGGAGGAAGGTAAGCTGGACCCGGTCATTGGCAGGGAAACTGAAATTGAGCGCGTGGTCCAGATTCTGGCACGCCGCACGAAGAACAATCCTGCCCTCATCGGCGAGCCGGGTGTTGGCAAAACAGCTATCGTGGAAGGCCTGACCCAGCGCATCGCTGACGGCGAGGTCCCCGCACCGCTCTTGGGCAAACGCGTATTGCAGCTTGATCTGGGATCGGTGGTCGCTGGCACAATGTACCGGGGCCAGTTCGAGGAACGTTTAAAAAGGGTGATTTCGGAGCTGAAACAGTCAGATGCCATCCTGTTTATTGATGAAGTTCACATGCTGGTGGGTGCCGGATCGGCTGGATCGGCCATGGATGCGGCCAACATCCTCAAGCCTGCCCTCTCTCGGGGCGAGCTGCAGGTAGTAGGCGCCACCACCCTGGATGAGTATCGAAAACATATTGAAAGCGACGCTGCCCTGGAGCGGCGCTTCCAACCGATCACTGTGGATGAACCCACCCAGGAAGAGACCATTGAGATCCTGCAGGGTATCCGCCCGGCTTACGAGGATCACCATCAATTGAAAATATCTGATGAGGCCCTTAAGGCAGCTACGGATCTTTCAGCTCGCTATGTTTCTGACCGATTCCTGCCCGACAAGGCCATTGACTTGATCGACGAGGCCTCCTCCCGTGTGCGCATGTACAAGAATCCGATTGGTAAAGAAGCCAAGGACGTGGTTTACAAGCTGCGCTCAGTACGCAAGGAACTTAAGAACGCTGAGGAAAAGCAGATCCCTGCGGCGGACCTGGAAAACCTGGAAAAATCCCTTGAAAGCGAACTGGAAGATTTGAAGGTAGCCTGGGATAGGGACAGCAGCCCGACCGTGACCGTGGAGGACATCGCTGAGATTGTCTCGATGTGGACTGGTATTCCAGTGATGGAGCTGGCTGAGGAGGAATCCGACCGTTTGCTGCACATGGAAGAGGAACTGCATAAGCATATTATCGGCCAGGATGAGGCTATTGAGAAGATTGCCAAGGCTGTCCGGCGTTCCCGGGCGGGATTGAAAGATCCCAAACGCCCCGTGGGCTCCTTTATTTTCCTGGGGCCAACCGGAGTTGGCAAAACTGAACTCACAAAGGCGCTGGCCAAATTCATGTTCGGCAGCGAGGATGCCCTGATCCATCTGGATATGTCCGAATTCATGGAAAAACACAGCGTCAGCCGCCTGGTGGGTGCACCTCCTGGATATATCGGCTACGATGATGCCGGTCAACTGACAGAAGCCATTCGCCGCAGGCCTTATTCCATTGTGGTCTTTGATGAGATCGAAAAAGCTCACCAGGAAGCGCACAATATGCTTCTGCAGATCATGGAAGAAGGCCATATCACTGACGCAAGGGGTAGAACGGTAGACTTCCGCAACGCCATGGTGATCATGACCTCTAACATCGGCGCCGACCTGATCCAGAACAATGCCTCGATCGGCTTTGAACTGACTAAAAACGAGGAGCAGTCCCGCAAACGGGATTATGACGAAATGCGGCGCAAGTTGCTGAAATCCCTCAAAGACACGTTCCGGCCAGAGTTTATTAACCGGGTGGATTCGGTTGTGGTCTTCCATGCCCTCAGCAGGGATCATATCCGCGAGATCGTCGGATTGGAGCTGGACAAGCTCCGCGAGCGGCTGGTAGAGCGTGATCTGCGCCTGGAAATCACTCCAGAGGGCGCCGATATGCTGGTCAAACTGGGCTACAATCCCGAGATGGGTGCCAGGCCGCTGCGCCGGGTCATCCAGGAGAAGATTGAGAACCAACTTTCCGATGCGGTGCTTTCTGGGAAATTCAAGTCTGGCGATATCGTGCTGGTAAGCGCAGACTTGGAAGTGGAGGAGGGAGAGATCATTCTCGAGAAAGGCGATCCGGCTTTATACGACAAATCCTATTTGCCTGACGAAGAGGATGAACCAGTCGTCGTGGGCTAAAACCATAACGGAAGCAAGTTTACAAAGGACCGGATCCCTTCAAGTAGGGACCCGGTCTTTTATTTTTAAAGCAAAGTCAGTATGTTTGGCGGGAGATACATTCTTGAATACCTGCTGGATTTTTCCCTGGGGATCGATCAAGTAAACGGTGCGGTGAACCCCGTTATGTTCCCTGCCAAAGGGATTAATAAGAATTCAACCTCCCGGTGTCTGTATTTATCACTGGCTGGGGTAATTTTCAGCCCGCCGGATGCGTTTGCTCAGGGCGGGGTGGGAATGCAGGGTAAACTCCACCCAGGCTGGCGGGTCAGCCTCCGCCAGGTTCTGATCGCTGAGTCGCCGGAGGGCGGCGGCGTAGGCTGCGCCGTTGCCGGTTAGCCGCAGGGCATAGCTGTCTGCCAGGTTCTCTCGCCAGCGGCTGAAACCGTTATTGAGCGGGGAAGTCAGCAGACTGTAGATGCCCAGGCAGATAACGAAGAGGGGCAGGGCAGCTAGATCCGCGGTGGATTGGAAGCCAAAAGCCTTGACGCCCCAATTCAGCACCAGCGAGGTGAGGAAGAGACCGCCCAGGGTAATTCCGGTCCCTACAGCCATACCCAGGGGAATGTCATGATTAGCCTGGTGGCCCAGCTCGTGGGCCAAAACTGTCTCAATTTCATCTGGTGTGAACTCATCCAGCAGGGTGTCGCCCAGGATGATACGGCGAGTTTTGCCCAACCCGGTAAGGCCAGCGTTAGCCGACTTAGTGCGGCGGCTCATATCAAAGCGGAACACCCCCATCACCGGTGCACCAGCTTTCTTCGCCAGGCCCATCAAGCGTTGCTCCAGGTCCCGGTCTTCCTCCGCCAGGGGAGTGAATTTGTAGAAGATCGGAAAAAGCAAAACAGGTGCCAGGTTAGCCAGCAGGACATTAAAGAGCAGTAAAAATCCAGCTGTCCACAGCCACCAGGCCTCCTGGACAGACCGCAGCAGGTAATATATCACTTCCAGGATCAGGCCTCCCAGCACGATGGAGACCAGCAAGCCCTTGCCCAGATCGACCAGCCACCCTTTCAGGTCTTGGTTGGACTGCTTGAAGCGGTGAGGGAGGATATAGCCGGTGTAGTAGGACAGCGGCAGGTCGAGCAGGGTGAAAGCTCCTCCAAAGATTGCCCCAAACACCAGGACGGCCAGCCAGGGGTTGCTAGTCCATCCCCTAATCCAATCTCTCAGCTGGATTGACCAACCCGTCAGAAGCCAGGCTAGGAGGAAGGCTGTCCCTAAGGCCAGGTCCATGAACGTGAATCGGCGCTGGATCCGGGCATATTCTTTGGCCTGCCTCTGGCGTTCGGGATCCAGATTGGTGATCTCCGGGGGGGCGTCCTGTTCATCAGAAAACATAGTCCTTGTCCTCTCTTGATAAGAAGAGCATCCACTGATCTGTCAATGCAATTTGCCTGCTCCCCAGTGATTATAATTGAAAGGGAAGTCGCTTCTCAAGGAATAGACCTTACAATCAGCAATCGGACCATTAAAGCTGGTTTTCAGGTCATAAAAAGACGTATATAATAGATGTCGATGGCTGGCGATAAGATTACTCTCTACGCGCTCGACTGCGGCACTGTCAATTGGCGGCTGTACCGTATGGAATACCACTATGACGGGGAAAAGGCTCGTCATGTCACCAGCCCGCTTTCTTCGCCTCTGGCCAATTTTTCAGACACCAAGCTGCCTGCAGTGTTGCTTCTCAACCCGGACGGCACGGAGGTAGAAGCCATTGGGGAAACAGCTTTGGGCTTCCAGGAGGATTACCAAGTCCGTACTCGGCTGCGGGAGTTCTTCAAGCCTTCGATTGGTTCCCATTTGACTGAAGAACCCCAACCACACCAGCGGCGCTACAGCCATTTTGAAGCCCTGCTCTTCACGCGTCTGCTCCTAAAATCACTGATTGAGCAAATCCGGATCGAAAAATACAACAACGAAGAGTTTGATGATCTGATCCATTTTTCGGTTGCCTACCCAGACCGCTGGCGAACGGAAAACGACGGTAAGATCTTTGAGGATTTTTACCATGTTGTCCTGGAATGCTTTCCGCCTGAACTTACCGATCAGGTGCACTTTGTTCCAGAGTCCGAAGGTGTGATCCTGGGTTTGCGGGATCAGGCTCTGCTGGACAGTTTCCACCCCAAGGACCTGAATCTGATCATCGATGTGGGGGCTAGCACCACAACTCTATACGCCAGGATGTTCAATCATGAAAATGGAAAGCTGATCAATATCAATCGCTATGAAGAGCCCTTCGGGGGGGGATTGTACGATGCCCTCCTGGCCCAGTACCTCTCCAATCAACTGGAAATTCCCTCCGGTGTGCTGTCACGAGACTCTGCAGCCTTTATGGTTTTGCGGCTTAAGAGCCAGTTGATCAAGGAAGCCTTGAGCCTGCAAGCTGTCAGGGGCGCGGAAACTCTTGATCCCCTCTCTACCCTAAGTTCTCTGATCCTGGTGACGAACAATGGACAGGTATTCCGGACACAATTGGATCTCACTCTGGAGGTATTCAACCAGCTGACCAGGCCCCTGGATAACGCCTTCCAGGATGTGCTCGAGCGGGGATTGGAGAAGATGGAGATCGATCAGCAGTCCATTGGTAAAGTGATCCTGCTGGGCGGAGGGGTCAGGATCCCGGGCATACTGGAGGGTATCCGGGAGCGTTTTGGGATTAACAAGGTGATCTTCCCTGAAAAACCCCAGGAGATGATTGTCCGCGGCATTGGCTTGGCATTCACAGATTCCCTCCCGGAGCGTGAGCAGGAAGAACAGAAATTCATCCCTGTCAAGAAATCAGGCTGGCGCCTGGTTGGCCAAAATGGGCAGCTGATTGATATAAAAAAAGAAATCATGATCGCTGGGCGCAACCAGGAATCTGATGTCCCCCTGGACAGCGCCAGTTGTTCCCGCACTCACGCCCTGATCCGCCTGGAAGGTAATGCGCTGACCTTGATTGACCTGCGCAGCAAAAATGGCACCTTTGTTAATAAGGTCCAGTTAACCCCCAATACAGGACAGAGCCTCCGTGATGGGGATGAGATCATGTTTGGTGATCAGGTGTTCACCCTGGAATGACCATCCGCTATCAATAAGGAAGCCCTGGAGAACCTGGACGGGTTTTTTAACTTGGACAGGGACCTGAATTACTGAGCATGTATTCCACAAGGGCACTGATCTCGTCCGCGGTCAATTGACTGCCACAGGCGGGCATAAAACCAGTTCCATTAGCGATAGTGGATTGATAAGCTACCAGGAACGGGACTAAAAAGTGATCAAGGCGAATTTCAGCTATCCTCTAAACATAATTCCCCCCTAAGGACAGCTAAGCTTAACTATAATATACTGATTAGGATCTTGCTCCATAATAGGATTGTTCTGGAAGGAAGCGAACCCACATGCGCAGATTACCTTCAACACAGGAATCCCGGATCCAGGCCTTACGAGAAAACCGTTACTTGAAAGGGTTAGATAGCGAGGTGCTGGAAACCCTGGCGAAGCAGACCCGCCTATTGTCCTATGCCAAAGAGGAAAACATTATTCACGAAGACCAACCGGGACCGGGTTTGTTTATTGTCGAGACCGGCCGGGTAAAAATTTATAAAAAGTCACCGGCCGGGAGGGAGATGATCATCAATGTCCTGGAAGAGGGGGATTCCTTCAATGAGGTGCCTGTGTTTGACCAGGGAGACAACCCCGCCAATGTGGCAGCGGTCATAGAAACCCGGCTGTGGCTGATCGACGCAGAAGCGCTGCGGGGGGTGATCGCGGAACATCCTCTGGCTGCCCAACAGATTATTGTCAACCTGTCTCAGAACCTGCGTATGCTGGTCAACAAGGTGGAAGATTTGTCTTTTTATACTGTGACGGCTCGGTTGGCCCGCCTGCTGCGGGATTTGCCAGAATCTCAGCTGGCAGCCAGCGGCCCAGCCCGGCTGACCCAGGATGACCTGGCTGCCCGGGTGGGCACAGTGCGCGAGGTGGTCGCCCGATCCTTGAAGGAGCTGGAAAACTGCGGGGCTATCGAGGTTCAGCGGGGAAAGATCAAGGTCCTTGACCGGGAAAAATTGGACGATTGGGAATGTAACTAAGGTTGGTAATGAGGGAGGTTTACAACAAAGACCGCTGTGATTCTAGCAGCGGTCTTTGTTATTTGATGTCTGGTTGACTTTCAGGTCAGGCGATGAGGGGACGAATTTACCAGAAGGAGAAACCACCTAAAAAGGATAAACTCATCAGGAATAGAATGAGCGGAAGCAGCTGGTAAATAACCTCCTGGCTGAGGAGGGGCTTTCCTGCCCTGAGAAAGGCCAGGAGCAGACCTCCCAATCCGATCAACCCTCCACCCAGGCTGACCAAAAGATAGCCGGCCGGGACCTGCCCCTGGATACTCAGGATCAAGGGCAGGAGGATAATTACCAGTCCGGCTGTCCCGTGGACAAGTGCCAGGACCAGTGTGGGAGCCTTACCGCGAAGGACAAATCTGGTTACTCCAGTTGCCCCAAAACCCACTAGACAAAATACCAGGTAGGGGAAAAAGCAGGAGGGTAGATGGACTGAAACCAACCCCAGGGAGATGCTGAGAGGAATAGCGGTTGAGACGATCACTACCCCCTGGCTTTCCAATCCTTCGAACCCCAGGATAATAAGCAGCAAGCAGGCAACCAGAAGGATGCCGAATCCTGTGGTGTAGATCCATATCGAGAGGGGAGACAGCCCGTCTAGGCCAGCGATAATTTGGTAGGCAGCCAGCAAAACTGTCGCCAGCAGGAGCAATCGGTCGCGGATGGTGATTTTGTACATAAAGTTAGATCCCCGCAAAGAACATCAGCAGCATGGCACTCAACATATACAGGGATGCGTATTTAAACAAGCCAAACGTGATCCGTTCCGAAGGAGATCTCAGGCTCTGCACTGCCAGTATGAAAAGCCCTGCTGATAGTACAACCAATAATCTCAGGAATCCCCAGGTTAAACCCACTCCATAGGATGCTATTCCAAAAGCCAGGGTAGCTAAGATGCTGGAGATAGCAATGATCAGGCGAGTGGTTTGGAAGCTGTAAGTGCTTGGAAAGGTCGGCACGTTCGCTTGTTGGTAATCTTCATGATAACGAATGCTGAAGGTGAGGATGTGGGTAGGAATCCAGAAAAGGACACCTAACGCCAGGGCTATTCCGACCCAGTCAATGGCTCCTGTCCCCAGAACCCTTCCGGCCAGCACGGGCATGCCGCCAGAAATGCCTCCCCAGATGATGGACCAGGCCGTGCGTCTTTTAAGCCAGATCGTATAAACCACAACGTCAAAAAACAATCCTGAGAAGATGATCATGCCGTAAAGAATATCTACGGTCAAAGCCCAAGTAATGCCAATTATTGAAAGGACCAGGCCAAAAATCAAGGCCTCTTCTGGCCTGGTCTCCCCGGTGCTCAAGGGACGCTTGCTGGTCCGCGGCATTCTTGCGTCAATATCGCGGTCGTACCACATGTTGAGTGCGGTGCTTCCGCTGATTGCCAGCAACAGGCTCCCGGTTAATCCCAGGACTGTTGGGATGTTGAAAATCGGACAACGTGCGCTCATGTACCCGGCCAGGCCGGTGATCAATAACAGCCCGGTTTGCAGAGATTTAACCAAAGGAAAGAATTTTCTCTTGGCAATTGCTAACTTCGATTTCGGTTTATTCATCTTCTGTCTCAAACTTCTAAATACCATAAAACTCATTGTGAATTATTAATCCTGAACGCAGCGGAAACCTACATCAGGGGCAAAGTAGGTCGGCCCAGCGCTGTTAAACTTCCAGACACGCAGATCAACCTCATAGGTGTAGTAACTGCCTCCCCTCATGTGGCGGTAATGCTGCTTGGGGTAATCGTCCCCAGTCCACTGCCAAACATTACCGGCCATATCGTAAAGGCCGTAAGGGCTGGCCTGGTCCAGGGTCTCATATCCATCGTAGGTTTTACCGTTATAAAAGCCAACGGGAGTGGTGTTTCCCAATTTACCATAAATCTTCTCAAAAAGGTCGAAAGATGAATAGAAATTTGCCCGGTTGCGCTCAATTTCGTAGCCCCAGGGGAATGCCAGCCCATGTCCGTCCTCGTCAAGTTCTGTTCCCCGGGCAGCTTTTTCCCATTCCAATTCTGTGGGCAAGCGCAGGCCATAATAACTGCAATAAGCATTGGCTCCGAACCAGGTCAGCATGGTTGCGGGATGGTTGGCATATTCTGGAATGGCGCTGAATACACCTGCGTCATAAATGATGCGGGAGCCGGCCTCCTCTAGTGAGTAAAGCAGCTTGTCGCCGCGGCTGATTACCTCTTCGTGTTCGTAGGCGTCAAAGGGATCCCCGGGATAAGGGCCAAAGACACCATACACAGAAAAGACGTTCTCGCTTTCCTTAACATCGACATCCCCGATGCTGATGGATTGATCCCCGACCGCCTCATTGAGAAACTGGGCGTATTGTTCATTGGTGACATCCGTAACCATAATCTGATAATCGTAGTCAATGGCCGTCATATGATCATGCTGCCCGCTGGGGAACTCTCCTGCAGGAATGACTGCCCAGGCATCGGAATCAACACCCGTAGCAATGATTTCTGGAAGGGGTTGAGTGGCGACGTCAGACGCCGCGCTGCAGGCAGTTAAGATCAGGAGAGCAGTTAGGAGTAAGATGCGTTTCATTCTGAGACCTCCTCAAGAGCAGAGGTAAGCTCTGCGAGTTTTTGTTTTTGCTCCTCAATTTCAGCTTGAGCAACAGCTCTTTTTTCGTTGGTTAGCTCAGTGGACCAATATCCTTTGCGCTGGAACAGATCATACAGGCGCCAGATTAAAAACAGGGCCAGTATTATCAGCACGGACGCCAGGCCGATGTCGGTTAATAACATGGTCGTATTGACAAGCGGTTGCTGGGCGGTCTTTTCCACGAACAATCTCTTCATTGAAAACACTGTGACAGACCCAAAGGCCAGGTCAGAACTGATGATCAGGATCCAGCCAAACCACTTTCGGACCTTACCTTTTAATCCGGAGAGGTCTGCAAAATAGAACAATATGATAGTGGCAATCAATCCCGAGAGGATGTGCCAGTGCCCGGTTAACGTAATTCTTTCTTCCCGATGGGGTAAAACCCGGATAATCTCATCCAGTTTGGCGGCCATAAAAAGACCTACGAAACTGACATTGAAATTCATGAATACCATTTGCCAGCCAGAACCAAACTTCAATGGGTCCCGGGTCAGGGCCTTGATCTTTTGCCAGGCATTGGGTTTTTCCAGCCCCATATCTGCTGTTCCGTCCCTGATGAGCTTGTCCCAAGAGAATATCACATAGAACAATCCGGCCACCAGGATCAAAGCCGATCCCCCATAAATGATAGTGTGGGCCCAATCTAGCCAGGTCACAGAAAGGGCACCGATCGTCGTGACGATCGTTCCTACGATCATCACTGGCATAGTGATTTTGTGTAAGATCCCTTTGAATTTCATCCACTTGCCAACGATCAATGTGATTCCCACGGCTACCAGGGTGACCATGATGTGCAGGTGGCCGATGATGGCCCGCTGCAAGACTGTCTTGTTGGGTATGCGGATCAAATCCTCGGCGAGAAAAGTTTCGTGGCCGTTGCTCCAGTAGGATCCGGTCACCGCACCAAAAGTTGCGGAGACCAATGTGCATGCGGCCATCGTAAAGAAGGCAACCCGTTCCAGGTCCACACCTTTCTTGGTTTTGGATTTCTCAGAGTCTGCGGGCAGCCGGTATTCCTTTTTCCAGGGCCAAAGCGCCGCGCATAACAAGATCCCGGCAAAGAAAACCAGGGATTGCCCGACCAGAAAAAGGCCGTGAAACACATAATTATGGCCAAAGTATCCAAAGATCAAGCCAAAGATCAATGAGGTCAGATAGCCAACCGTGATAGTGACGTTAATGGTCACTCTCTCGTGGTTTTTGATTTTGACAATTTCGGTGATGAAATAAACCTCGACTGCAATCACCGTCATGGCAATAGTGTGATAGAGCATGATGATGCGACCTTCCCGTTCAGCCTGAACAAGGTCAAGCCCCAGGAGACGGACGGTGACATCTTTGATTCCCCATTCAACCATTGGCCCGGAAAGGGTGCCCCAGATAGCCGTTACCAGGGCTACGGCTGCGATTCCTACCAGCGCCAAGCCCCGCGTGGAAGTGAAAAGGTAAATAAAACGTTTTTTTATTGCTTCCATATATATTACTCCTGTTTGGATGTGATTATAAAACCAGCCCAATGTTTTGCACAGCCCACGCGATTAACCATATCACAATGCGGTATTTCCGTCTTTAATAAAAGGCAAATCACCGGCCAGCTATGTCCGGGATATTGGCTTGATTACATCCCGACTGAGCGGCTGTTATCGTTCTGAAAGCCAGCATTTAATGGGCAATCTCGTGTAGATTTAACATAACATAATAACCATGCCACGTCATTGACTTACGACAAATTGGACCTTTTCGAAATGGCAGATCTGATGGGGACCCTCTAATTCGTATCCTGGGTCAGGGAAAGTGGTGCTGCCCGAAAAAAATATAGCCAGCGGAATTCTCATTGAATTTGTTTGGTTGTGGGGGGACCCTCAGATTGAATCCTGATCCGCGAGATCTAATAAACCGGCAGGATTTTCCACGGAGATATGTTGTCGGTCCGTTTTAATCAAGCCTTGTTTATCCAGCCAACTCAAGGATCTGCTGACCGATTCGGGAGCAGTGGCGATAAGCGCGGACAAATCAGACAGCGGGAAATCTTGCCGGTCAATGCGTTTTTTGCCGTGATCGCTGAGTTCAAGGATTAATTTTGCACAGCGTGCTAACACCGGGCTGAATGATAAATCCCCACACAGGGTAATTAATTCTCTGGTGCGCCCTGCCAAGACGCGCATCATGGCCAGACCGAGAACGGGATCGGGATATTCTTTCACCAGAACTTCAAAGGCTTGGTG
>Ga0164313_10000478_pt1 | contig 32297 bp, 27 predicted proteins | sample GuaBasSedimGuay4_FD_113735 | JGI IMG/M metagenome (GOLD analysis project Ga0164313, IMG submission 113735) | Subseafloor sediment microbial communities from Guaymas Basin, Gulf of California, Mexico - Guay4, Core 4569-4, 0-3 cm | ecosystem: Environmental > Aquatic > Marine > Hydrothermal vents... | reverse complement strand
GCGGTGACTTCGCCCCCTGTCGTGGTGATGCGCATGGCGCCGCCGGCGTTGTTCATTCCAAAATCGTTCAGAATGACATCGTCCAGGATGAGCGTTTCGTCCGGACCGACGCTGAAGGTGCGCGACACGGGGTTCGGGTTGGCCTGGTTTTGTTCAAGCCAGAGTACATCCACCGAAACCGTGGTCGTGCCGGCGTTGTTGATATAGAGATCGGAGTGCCATCTATTGGTTCGTGCCGCTCCCGCGATCAGGAGATCGTCGCCGGGTGCGATGGCCAACACCGACGATGCAACGACCATCAGCCCGAGAAAGGTGATTCCGAGTATTCTACGATTCATACGAGACCTCCCTAGTTCTCTCAACAAAGTAAACTGCGCAGTACCATAACAGATTCCACGCACATCCGGCAGACACAGCTTTGCCGTGTCAACTCATGTTAATACGCGATTGACCGCTTTTGGTTGACGGAGTGACGTGGAAGGCGGGCGGCAAATCCGAAATCCGAAATCCGAAATCCGAAATTTTCCAACAGCTGGTGGCTGGGCATTCCTAATTCCTAATTCCTAATTCCTAATTTCGGGCTAAGATACGCAAATGACCTATCAAGTGCTCGCTCGCACGTGGCGGCCGCAGCGATTTGCCGACCTCCTCGGCCAGGAGGCGGTGGTGCAGACGCTCACCAATGCCCTGGGCGCCGGCACCTTCGGCCAGGCCTATCTATTTTCCGGTTTGCGGGGTGTCGGCAAGACCACCGCCGCGCGGCTTCTCGCCAAGGCCGTCAACTGCTCGGAGGGGCCGACGGCCGAACCATGCGGAGAATGCGATTCGTGCCGGGAGATTACCGACGGCTCGAGCCTCGATGTGATCGAGATGGACGCCGCCACGAACACCGGCGTCGATGACGTCCGGGAGCTCCAGGAGCTGCTCCGTTACCACCCGACCCGAGACCGGTTCAGAGTCATCATCGTGGACGAGGTCCACATGCTCTCGAAATCGGCGTTCAACGCCCTGCTCAAGACCATCGAGGAGCCACCTCCATACATCCTCTGGATTTTCGCCACGACCGAGCGTCTCAAGGTTCCGGCGACCATCCTCTCGCGCTGCCAGCAGCTCGAATTTCGGCCGGTCGGAACGGAGCTCATCCGCGGTCGTCTGTGCGAGATCGCGGCCGCCGAGGGTTTCACGCTCGCGCCGTCGGCCGCGGCTGCGATTGCCGGCGCGGCGGAGGGCAGCGTGCGCGACGCGCTGTCGCTGCTCGATCAGCTGCGGGCCTTTGCTGCGGACGAGGTCGATGATTCCGCGGTTGCGACGGTGCTCGGTGTGCCGCCGATGGAGGCCACAGCCGGACTCGTGGACGCCCTCGCTTCGGGGCGCATCGCCGAGGGTTTGTCATCACTGCACACGCAGCTCGCCGCAGGCCAAGATGCCTCGGTGCTGTATCGAGAAGTCGGCCGTATTCTCCGCACGATCCTGTACCTCGCGGTCAGCCCTGACCTCGATTCCTCGATCTCGGATGCTCACCGTACCGTGCTCCAGCCGATTGCCGAGGCCCACGGTGTCGACGCGTTGAGCCGAATGCTCGGTCTGTGGCTCGAGCAAGAAGGTCTTCTCCGAGAGGCTGGAAATCGAGAGCTGGCGCTCGAGGTCGCGTCGTTGCGGCTCGCCCGGTGGCCGGCCGTGCGCACCGTCGAGGACTGGCTTGCCGGGTCAGGCGATCTCGCGCCGGCCCCGAACGCCGCATCGGGTCCCGCAGAGATGCCGCCACCCGCGGCCGGCGGCGCCTCCGGCGCCGAACCGAGCTCGGCGCCTGGCGGAAGCGGTGCGGCAGAGGCATCGCCGCCATCTGCGCCTGAGCTCATCGGTGCCACTGAGGACGGTATTGACGATGTGACTGCCGACCCAGCCGCCGGCGAGACCGAGCGCGCAACGCTGGAAGAGGAGGTTCGCTCCGATCCGGGGGTGATCCTGGCCACCCGGGTTCTCGGGGGAGACGTGGTGGCGGTGCGCCCGGACGGCGGCGATTGATGGAATTGCGGCCGCACGCGGTACGCAGCCTGTTGGCTCACCTCGAGCGTCTCCCCGGGGTCGGCCCGCGGACCGCGCAGCGTCTGGCGGAGCACCTTCTGACCATCGATCCGAACGAGCTCGACGCCTTTGCCGCAGTGCTCGCCGGATTGCGCGAGGCCGTGAGCTTGTGCTCCGAGTGCTGTCTTCTGACTGAAACTGACCCGTGCGTGGTCTGCCAAGACCCGAGTCGCGACCGTGGAACCATCCTGGTCGTGGAGGAACCGACGACAGCCTGGGCAGTAGAAGCGACCGGCGACTATCGCGGCCTCTACCACGCCCTCCTCGGGCATCTGTCGCCCCTTCACGGGGTTGGACCCGACGATCTGAGTATTGCTCGTCTCGAGGAACGCTGTCGGGCGGGCGGTGTGACCGAGGTCATTCTCGCAACCGACCCCACGGTCGAGGGCGAAACCACGGCGCTCTTTATCGCCCGTCGTTTGCAACCGCTTGGAGTGGAAATCAGCCGTCCGGCGTCGGGGATTCCGGTGGGTGGGGAGGTGGCGTCGGTCGATCGGGTGACGCTGACCGAGGCGCTCAAGCTCCGGCGCCAGATCTGACGAGGCCAAATATTTTACCGGGTTTCTTGGCGAGGGCGGCGGGGTGCGGTGCACCGTCAGCCGTAGCAGGAAGGTGGTGTGCATAACGGGCTAGCTATTTATAAGTCAATAAAGGCAGTTATCGGTCAACACGGGTACTCTGTCCCCGCCCGGAAAATTGGCCTCGAAAGGGCGGATGTGCTATAAATTGAGACTGTTGGGGAGTGTGAGGGGTTGAATAACACACTGGTCATGTACGAAGAGGAGTTCCAAGCCATCAAGGTGCTCCTCAACACCTTGCGGATGGACGCAAGCGCCAAGATTGTGTTCCTGGTCGACAAGAACGGCCAGCAAATCGCAGACGCCGGCGAGGTCGATCTGATCGACACCACCTCCCTTGCCTCGCTCACCGCGGGCAATGTGGCCGCGACCGACGGTCTGGCCAAGCTCATCGGCGAAAAGGAGTTTTCGATCCTTTTCCATGAGGGGCGCAAGGACAATATCCACATCTCGATCGTCGGCCAACGGCTGATCCTGGTGGTGATTTTTGATGAGCGTTCGTCGTTGGGTCTCGTGCGGTTGCGGGTCCGCAAGGCCTCTGCCGACATCGAAAGGGTGCTCAACGACATGGAGGCCAAGGCAGTTGAGGTCGGCACCGTGGAGGCCGTTTCACCGTTTGCAGAGATCACCGACGACGACATCGACGCATTGTTTTCCGAATGAGCTTCATCAATTACGCCGCTCGTGAGATCAACGTCAAGATCGTCTTTTACGGACCCGGTCTGTGCGGTAAGACGACGAATCTCCAGTACATCTTCGAGAAGTCGTCACCACAGCAGAAGGGCAAGCTGATCTCTCTCGCCACCGAGACCGATCGCACGCTGTTCTTCGACTTCCTGCCGCTCGACCTTGGCGCCGTGCGCGGTTTTAAGACCCGTTTCCACCTCTACACCGTGCCCGGACAGGTCTTTTACGATGCGAGCCGGAAGCTCATCCTGAAGGGGGTCGACGGTGTCGTGTTCGTGGCTGACTCGCAGGAAGCGCGAATGGATGCCAACGAGGAGTCCCTGCGAAACCTCGACGAAAATCTCCAAGAGAATGGCTTCGACCTCAAGAGCGTCCCGTACGTGCTCCAGTTCAACAAGCGCGATCTGCCGACGGCTGTCTTGGTGGACGACATGTACCGACTCCTGAATATCAAGGGCGAGCCGACCTTCGAGGCGGTCGCCACCAAGGGCATCGGGGTCTTCGAGACGTTGAAGGCGGCCGCCAAGCAGGTTCTTTACGAGCTTCGCAACCGCTGAGAGCCCGCGGGGCAGAGGCCCGGAGATATGGTTTCCAGATTGACACGTGGTGGTGGACCTCTGCCCCCCGGGCTCTGGGGATGCGCTGCGCGCATCCAAAGGTAGTGGTTTATCGGGTCAGGGCAACGAGCCCACTACGGATCGATTACGATGGCCGCCGGGAGATACAGTGACTCAGATTTTTGACGATGTCGATCAGCTGGCCGTTACGACGATTCGCACCCTGTCAATCGATGCCATCGAACGCGCGAACTCCGGGCACCCGGGCGCCCCGATGGGTTTGGCGCCGGTGGCCTATCTGCTGTTTACGAGATTTCTCAAACACGATCCTTCCGATCCCGGGTGGCCGGACCGTGACCGCTTCGTGCTCTCTTGCGGGCATGCATCGATGCTCCTGTACAGCGCCCTTCATCTCACCGGCTACGATCTGCCGCTTGAAGAACTCGAGAACTTCCGGCAGTGGGGATCGAGAACCCCAGGTCACCCGGAGGTTGGTCTGGTTCCGGGTGTGGAAATGACCACTGGACCGCTCGGCCAGGGGACCGCCACCTCGGTCGGGATGGCGGTGGCGGAAGCCCATCTGGCGGTGGAGTTCAATCGCCCCGGCGACCGTGTTGTCGATCACCGGACCTGGGTTCTGTGCTCGGACGGCGACCTCATGGAAGGGGTGAGTTCCGAGGCGGCTTCCCTCGCCGGACACCTGCGGCTCGGGCGGTTGGTGTGGATATGGGACGACAACCGCATCACGATCGAAGGAGGAACGGATCTTTCGTTTTCAGAGAATGTCCCGGCGCGTTTTGCAGCCTACGGCTGGCGGGTGCTCGAGGTGGATGATGGCAACGACCTCGATGCCCTATCAGCAGCGTTCGAGACGGCGGTGGCAGACGACGGCCGGCCGACCCTGATCCGGGTTCGTACCCACATCGCCTGGGGCGCTCCCACCAAGCAGGACAGTGCCTCGGCCCACGGCGCCCCGCTCGGCGCCGACGAGGTGCGTGCGACCAAGCGGGCGTACGGGTGGCCCGAGGACGAGACCTTTCTCGTACCGCCGGAGGTCGCGGCTCGTTGTCGGGAGGCGGGAGCGCGCGGCGCCGACGCCCACCGCGGTTGGCAGACGGCGGTCGACGCCTGGGCCGAGGGCCACCCCGACCTCGCGCGCGAATGGCGGCGACGCCTCGCGCGCGAGCTACCCGTGGGTTGGACCGACGCCCTGCCGTCCTTTGACGCCAATGGTGCCAAAATCGCGACCCGCGCTGCCTCGGGGAAGGTCTTGGCCGCCCTCGCGCCCGTGCTCGACGAGCTGATCGGCGGATCGGCAGACCTCGCGCCGTCAAACAAGTCGCTGATAGACGGTGGCGGGGATCTGCTTGCTCAGACGCCCGGCAATCGGAATTTCCACTTCGGCATCCGCGAGCACGCGATGGGGGCCATTCTCAACGGACTGTCGCTGCACGGGGAATTCAGACCCTATGGGGCGACCTTTCTGGTGTTCTCCGATTACATGCGACCGGCTATCCGCCTCGCAGCGTTGATGGAGCAGCCGGTGATCTACGTCTTTACCCACGATTCGATTTGGGTGGGAGAGGACGGACCGACCCATCAGCCGGTCGAGCACATACTCGCCTTACGGGTGATCCCGGGTCTGGTGGTAGTGCGGCCGGCCGACGCCAATGAGACCGCGGCGGCATGGCAGGTTGCCATCGAACGCAGCGCGGGGCCAACGGCCCTGCTCCTCAGTCGACAGGGACTGCCGGTGCTCGAGGAAGCCCGTAATGCCGGCGCCGACGGGGTTGCCCGCGGGGCCTATATCCTGGTCGATGGTGAAGGTGGAGCGCCGCAGATCGTCCTCGTCGCCACCGGTGGTGAGGTTTCGCTGGCGCTCGACGCACATAGGGAGCTGGTACAGCGAGGAATCAGGGTGCGAGTGGTGTCGATGCCCTCGTGGGAGCTCTTTGCCGAACAGACCGACGATTACCGCCGGCAGGTACTGCCGCCGTCGATCCCTCGGCTGGCGGTGGAGGCCGGGGTGACCCTCGGCTGGCGGGACGTGGTTGGCGATAACGGAGCCGTCATCGGCATCGACCGTTTCGGCGCCTCGGCGCCGGGCGCGGAGGTCGCGCAGCATCTGGGGCTGACGGCCGAAGCTATAGTGAAGAAAGCGATAGAGTTGGTGGGCAACGAGAGTTGATTTGAACGGTGTGCTGGTTGGAGACAGAGACCATAACGGAGACGGAGGCGGCATGAATCCACTGGAACAGCTTTGGGAGGATCAGAAGCAGGCGGTCTGGTTTGACTTCATCGAACGCGAACTGCTCTCGAGCGGCGGTCTCGCGCGGCTGGTAGCAGACGACGGGGTGCGCGGTGTGACCTCGAACCCCTCGATTTTCCAAAAGGCCATCGAGGGCGGCGACGCCTACAGAACTGCGGTGGCCGAATTGCTCGCAGCCGATCCGGGAATGACTACGATCAACCTCTATGAGGCCCTCGCGATCGAGGACATTCGTGGAGCGGCCGATGTCCTGGAGACGGTTTTCGAGGCCAGCGGCGGTGACGACGGCTACGTCAGTCTCGAGGTCTCACCCCATCTCGCATACGACACAGAGGGCACGATCGCCGAGGCCGAACGGCTGTGGCGAGTGGTTGATCGGCCTAATCTGATGATCAAGGTGCCGGCCACGCCGGAGGGCATCGAAGCTATCGAGCGGCTGATCGCTCGCGGCATCAACGTCAACGCCACTCTGATGTTCTCGCTCGGTCACTACGAGGCGGTGGCGGGGGCGTATCTGCGCGGTCTCAAGGCGTGTGCCGAGCCTGCGCGCGTCGCCTCCGTTGCCTCTTTCTTCGTCAGCAGGGTCGACACCAAAATCGATGCGGCGCTTGAATCCCTCGGTACGCCGGCGGCCCTCGACCTTCGCGGAAAGGCCGCCATAGCCAATTCCAAGCTCGCCTACCGCCGCTTTGAGGAGCTCTTCGGCGGCGAGGCGTTTGCGCCTCATGCCGCGCGTGGTGCGCGGGTGCAGCGGCCGCTGTGGGCTTCGACCAGCACCAAGAACCCGGCCTACCGCGACGTCATGTACGTTGAGGAGCTGGTTGGTCCGGACACGGTCAACACCCTTCCGGTCGCCACCCTGGAAGGCTTCCGTGACCACGGTGTCGTGCGCGCGAGCTTGCGCGAGGATTCAGAAGGCGCCGAACAGGTCTTTGCAGATCTCGCCGCCCTCGGCGTGGACATCGACGCCGTTACCGAGGAGCTGCAGGTGGAAGGGGTTGCGGCTTTTGCCGCATCTTTCGACCAGCTCCTCGCCGCTCTCGACGCGGCTCGCGTTTAATATGTGCGGGATCATCGGCTACGTGGGCGCGGACGAGGTCGTGCCGGTGCTGCTCGACGGGCTGCGACGGCTCGAGTACCGCGGCTACGACTCGGCCGGCATGGCGGTGATGGATGCGGATGAGATCGGTATCCTGCGCGCCGCGGGTAAACTTGAAAACCTCGAGCAACGGGCTTATCACGAACCGCTTCATGGCACCGTCGGCATCGGTCACACGCGGTGGGCGACCCACGGCGCACCCACCGAGGCCAACGCCCACCCGCAGACGGACGCCGCGGGACAGGTGGCGGTGGTCCACAACGGCATCTTGGAAAACTACTCGGATCTGAGAAAGGAACTCGTGGCGGCCGGCGTCGATCTGCAGTCGGACACCGACACCGAGCTCATCGCCCAGCTCCTCGGCAGCGCTGAGGGAACCCTTGCACAACGGGTGCTCGAGGTGCGGTCGCGGCTCGAGGGCCAATACTCGGTGGTGGCGGTACACCGGGCCGAGCCCGATGTCGTCGTGGCCTTTCGCAACGGACCACCGTTGGTGGTCGGTCTCGGAGAGGGCGAGAACATGGTGGCCTCCGACGTCACCGCCCTCCTCCATCGTACGCGGCGGGTGATCTTCCTCGAAAACGGTGATGTGGCGGTGGTGAGGGCGGATGGTGTTGAGATTTTCGACGCGGTGGACGGCGAGGTCACCAGACCCGTCGAGATCCTCGACTGGGATGCTGCGCGGGTCGAAAAGGGCGGCTACCGCCACTTCATGCTCAAGGAGATCTTCGAGCAGCCGGACGCGATCCGCAACACGGTCCTCGCCTACCTCGACGCCGATCGCCGTGGTGTCAACCTCGACGGTCTCGGTTTCACCGCCGAGGAGCTGGCCGGATTGCAACGAGTGCATCTGGTCGCTTGCGGCACGTCGTGGCACGCCTGTCTGGTGGGCAAGTTTGTGATCGAGGAGCTGACCGGTCTACCGACCGAGGTCGACTACGCCTCGGAGTACCGGTACCGCTTACCGCTGATCGGCGACGACGTTCTTGTGGTGGGCGTCACTCAAAGCGGAGAAACCGCCGACACTCTGGCGGCCATGGAGATGGCGCGCGAGGGCGGCGCCCTGCTGGCGACGGTGTGCAACAATCGCGGCTCATCGTCATGGCGTCTCGCCTCCTCGCGCATGCTCACCCAGGCCGGCCCGGAGATCGGGGTCGCCTCGACCAAGGCCTTTACCACCCAGCTCGTGGCCCTGGTCCTGATGGCACTGGCGCTGCGATCCGCTCGCGGTCTTGCCGATGGCACCGATGAGACGCTGGTCACTGAGCTTCAGCACCTGCCGATTGCGGTGGAGCGCGCCCTGGCGGTCGGCCGCGAGACCTACCATCAAGCCACCGAGCTCCTGGCCGGCGCCACCGACTCGCTCTACCTGGGTCGTGGCATCCTCTACCCGATTGCCCTCGAGGGAGCCCTCAAGCTCAAGGAGATCTCCTATCTCCACGCTGAGGGATACCCGGCCGGCGAAATGAAGCACGGACCCATCGCCCTCCTCCAAGAGGGCTTTCCGGTCGTAGCGGTGGTGCCGGAGGGTGCGAATCGGGAAAAGCTCATCAGCAATCTGATGGAGGTCAAAGCGCGCGGTGCCCGGGTGCTGGCGATCGCCGAGGAGAACTCCGGCGGCCTCGATCACGTGGCCGATCTGGTGCTGCCAGTGCCGCGGGTGCACCGATTACTGCAACCGGTGGTGACGGTTGTGCCGCTGCAGATGCTGGCCTACCACGTGGCGGTGGAACTCGGCAACGACGTCGACCAGCCCAGGAATCTGGCCAAAAGCGTCACCGTCGAGTGACGCTCGCGCGTCACTCGACGAATGAGGAATTAGGAATGAGGAATGAGGAATGCCACCCACCCACCCCTGAAATCTTTCGGGATGGCGGTCCGGAATTCCTAATTCCTAATTCCTAACTCCTAATTCAAGCGGTTGTTTCTACTACGGTGCACTGTTAAGTTCTTTCCTCCTCTGGAGGTGTCCGTCCCTTGAGCGCCATTCTCGACGATCTCAACCCGCCGCAGCGTGAGGCCGTGACCCACGGCGAAGGCCCTCTGCTGGTGCTCGCCGGCGCCGGCTCCGGCAAGACCCGCGTCCTCACCTGCCGCATCGCCCACCTGTTGGCTGTGGGCGCAGTCGAACCCTCTCAAATCACCGCGGTGACCTTTACCAACAAGGCTGCGCGGGAGATGCGCGAGAGGGTCGAGAACCTCCTCGGCCGCCCGCTCGGCGGTGGTTTTGTCGGTACCTTTCACCGCTGGACGCTCGACTTCCTGCGCCGCTACCCGGCTGCCGCAGGATTGCCCCCGTACTTCGGAATCGCCGACACCGACGACCAACGGGCGTTGGCGACCCGCGCGCTGAAGGACCTCGGCCTCGACCCGCGCGAGCTCCCGCCGCGAGCGGTGCTGTCGCGAATCTCGGGTCTCGTCAATCGCGGCACCGGGCTCGAGGCCTTTACCAACGGCGCGGCCGGATCAGGGGACGAGACCCTGGCTCGCGTCTGGAAGCGCTATGCCAAGCTCAAGCGAGCGGCCAGGGTGGTCGACTTTGACGACATGCTGGTGTGCGGGCTCAACGCCCTGCGCAATGACGAGAAGATCCTGCGAGCGGTCGCGCGGCGCGCTCACTACCTCTTGGTCGACGAGTTCCAGGATACGAATGCTCTCCAGATGGATCTGCTGAGCGTCGTCCTCGGCGGCGTGGGAAACCTCACCGCGGTCGGCGACGAGGACCAGTCGATCTACCGCTGGCGGGGGGCCGAGCTCGACAACATCCTCCGCTTTGAAAACTTCTTTCCTGGCGCTCGGGTGGTGGCGCTGGAGGAGAACTACCGCTCGACCGCACCCATCCTGGCGGTCGCCGGGGGCCTCATTGCGGCCAATTCCGGTCGTCGCGGCAAACGGCTCTTCACCAGTCGTGAGGGCGGCGAGCCGGTTCGGCTGTGCATCTCGGAGGACGAGCGCGGTGAGGCGCGCTGGGTCGTGGACCAGATGGAGGTACTGGCCGGAAGCCATTCACTGCACGAAATGGCGGTGCTGATGCGCACCAATGCTCAGACCCGGCCATTCGAGGAGGAGCTCACCCGCCGTCGTGTGCCCTATCGGGTCGTCGGCGGTCTGCGTTTTTGGCAGCGTGCCGAGATCAAGGATGCCCTGGCCTATCTCCGGCTCGCCGTGCGGCCTGGCGACCCACTGTCGTTCGAGCGCGTGGTCAACACCCCGACCCGTGGTATCGGCGCGGCCACCATGGACGTGCTGCGGCGGTCGGCGGAGGAGAACGAGGTCGATCTGCCGGATGCGGCGCGGCAGTTGCCCGAGGGCCTCAGCCCGCGCGCCCGGCTCTCCCTGGAGCGCTTCTTCGGTCTCCTCGACGAGGCCGGAGATCGGCGCGATGAGTTCACGGCGGGCGACTTCGTGGGTTGGTTGCTCGAGGCGTCGGGACTTTTCGCCATGTATGAGGGCGAAGCCGAGGATCGAGTCGCGCGGCGGGAGAACCTCCAACAGCTGGCCGCGGCGGTGGCCGAGGCGGCTGATCGCGGCCAGAACCTCGACGAGTTTCTCGACGCGGTGGCCCTCCTGGAGGAGAACAACGATCAGGGAACCCCCAATGGCGTGGCGCTGATGACCCTGCACTCGGCCAAGGGGCTCGAGTTCGACGTCGTCTTCCTTGCCGGTTTGGAGGATGGGTTGCTGCCGCATGCAAGCTCGCGGGACGACCCCGAGGAGCTCGAAGAGGAACGTCGGCTCGCATATGTGGGTATGACCCGCGCCCGGCGTTGGCTGGCCCTCACCGGAGCTCGAAATCGCTTTCTCTTCGGGCAACGTCAGCAGACCCGCATCTCACGCTTCGTCAATGAGTTGCCGAAAAGTGCGGTGGACGACGTGTCGGCGCCGGCGCCGACCTGGTCGTCGTCGCGAGGGGTGCGGTCTGAGCGGGGGGCCCGCACCGGCACGGCACGGCCTCCAACCGGTGGTGCCGGCGCCGCGTCTCGTAGCGGCGGGTCAAAGATCCCGGCCGCGGTGACCGATGGTACCGGTGAGGCCTGGCGCCCGGGTGATCGCGTTCGCCACCGTCGATTCGGAACCGGGGTCGTGCTCGCCTGCCAGGGTCGCGGCGCGCAGCTCAAGCTGGTTGTCTACTTCGATCGAGCCGGCCGTAAGACGCTCGTGCCTACGATCGCGAAGCTCGAAAAGGTCTGAAACGCAAGAATGTTTAACGTTCAAACGTTTAACGTTTGAACGTTATAACGTTAGAATGCCGGTCTGATCGTGAGGTCGGCGTAGCGATAGGCATCGGAGGATACGATGAAGAGTGAATGGCACCACACGACGGTTCTGGCGGTTCGCAAGGACGGCGTCGTGGCGATCGGTTCGGACGGCCAGGTGACCCTGGGAACAACCGTGGTCAAGCATGGCGCAGCCAAGGTGCGGCGGCTTGCCGGTGGCAAGATTTTGGCCGGATTTGCGGGCTCTGTGGCGGATGCCCTGGCGCTGTTCACCCGCTTCGAGGCCAAGCTCGAGGAGTATGGTCACAACCTCGAACGGGCGGCGGTCGAGCTCGCCCGCGACTGGCGGACGGACAAGGCGCTGCGCCATCTCGAAGCGCTCCTCATCACCGCCGACCACCGAACGACGCTGCTGGTGTCCGGTACCGGCGAAGTGCTTTCGCCGGATGATGACGTCGTGGCCGTGGGCTCGGGAGGAAGCTACGCGCTGGCCGCGGCGCGTGCGCTGCTCAAGCATACCGACCTCAATGCTGGCGAGGTCGTCAATGAGGGGCTCGTGATCGCCGCCGGCATCGACATTTACACCAACGATCACATCACCATCGAGGAGCTTGAAACGTGATACTGGAAAAACTGACCCCCAAGGAGACGGTGGTCGAGCTCGATCGCTTCATCGTCGGTCAGGACGCGGCCAAACGCGCGGTGGCCGTGGCCCTGCGCAACCGTTGGCGCCGCCAGCAGCTCAGTCCCGAGCTGCGCGAGGAGGTGGTACCCAAGAACATCATCATGATCGGACCGACTGGGGTCGGCAAGACCGAAATCGCCCGCCGTTTGGCACGGTTCACCGGCTCGCCGTTTCTCAAGGTGGAAGCATCCAAGTTCACCGAGGTTGGCTACGTCGGCCGTGATGTCGAGTCGATCATCCGCGATCTGCTCGACGCGGGGATCCAGCTGGTCCGCGCCGAACGGGTGGCCGAGGTTGCGGTTCGCGCCGAACGGGCGGCCGAGGACCGCCTGCTTGACCTCCTCGTCGTGAGCTCGAGCTCGGTAGCCGACACCGCCCTGGAAGAGCGCCGCCGGGCTCTGAAACGGCCGTTGCGCGACGGATCGCTGGAGGAGAACGAGATCGAGCTCGAGGTTGACGAGGACCGGATGCCGACCGTCGAGATGTTCACCCCGCAGGGGATGGAATCGATGGGCATCAATCTCAAGGACATGTTTGGCGGTCTCATGGGCCGCAAAGCCAGGAAACGTATGACGGTCGCCGAGGCGCGCCGGGTGCTGCTTTCTCAGGAGGAGGAGAAGCTCATCGACCGCGCGCGAGTCGAGAGCGAAGCGATCAACAGGGTCGAGGAGTCCGGCATTGTTTTCCTCGACGAGATCGACAAGATCTGCTCGCGCGATGACGCGGGCGGACATGGTCCGGATGTGTCGCGGGAGGGGGTGCAGAGGGATCTCCTGCCCATCGTCGAGGGGACCCACGTCAACACCCGCTACGGCGTGGTACGCACCGACCACGTCCTGTTTATTGCCGCCGGCGCATTCCACGTCTCGCGACCGGCGGATCTGATCCCGGAGATGCAGGGGCGGTTCCCGATCAGGGTCGAGCTGCAATCGCTCGGCGCCGACGAGTTCGAGCGTATCCTCACCGAGCCTGAGAACTCGCTCATCCGCCAGTATACCGAGCTCCTGGCGACCGAAAATCTCGAGCTGCGTTTCTCAGACGAGGCTGTGAAGACCATTGCGTCGATGGCAGCCGAGATCAACGAAGCCGCGGAGAACATCGGCGCTCGACGCCTGCACACGGTCCTCGAGCGCCTCCTCGAGGAGCTCAGTTTCTCAGCCCCTGAGCGCGCCGGCGAGGTGGTCGAGGTGAGCGCGGAAATGGTGCAGGAGCGTCTCGGCGATCTGGTCGGTGATCGCGACCTGGCACGCTATATCCTGTGAATTAGGAATTAGGAATGCCGAACATTGGGTCACCCACTCCAAGACGAGCACTTGGCGCAGCAGATGGATGGGAACTCAAAACTAAAAACTCAAAACTAAAAATTCTTACCCCCATCACGTTGGCCTTGTTGATCGTCCTGTCTGGTTGCGGGAAGGAGGGTCCTCCGTTGCCACCCGAGATCCGGGTTGCAGAGCGGACATCCGATCTGACAGCCTTTCAAGAGGGTGACGAGGCGGTTCTCAAGTGGAGCTATCCGTCATTGACCACCAACGGCGACTCGCTGACAGCTATCGAGTCGATCCAGATATGGCGCGCTACGCTGCCGGCGGGCCAGGAGCCGCCGCCGCCGGTGTCGACTCAGGATCGCCAACTGCGCCGCCAGCTTCTCGAGGGCGAGGGTGAGGTGATCCGGGAGCTCTCACCCGACGAACTCGCGGCGATCACCCGCGGTGCAGACCTCGTCTTTCGCGACGACCTCAAGCGGTGGCGGCAGTCGGAGAGGGCGGAGGTCTCCTCGCCGGTCCTGTGGTACGGCGTGCGCACCATCTGCTGTCGGAAACGGGAGTCGGTGCTGTCAAACGTCGTGCGGCTCGAACCCCAGGTGCCACCGCCGCCGCCCACCAACCTCGAGCTCGAGGCCAGCACAGATGGCATCGACGTTCGCTGGCGACAGAGCGACGATCTCGCGGCGTTGGTCGAACGATCCGCCGACGGCGCCGCCTGGACTGCGGTAACCGAGGAGCCGGTCAGGGGCGGTGAGTGGCGCGACGCGAAGGCAGCCCAGGGTCGAAGTTGGAGCTATCGTTTGCGGTCGGTGCGGAGGCTCGAGGGTGGCGGCGAAGTGATTGGCGAGCCGTCTCCACCGGCTCGTGTCGATCATCCCGATACCTACCCGCCGGCAACTCCGGAGGGCGTTGTGTGTTTGCCCGAGGGCTCTCAAGTTCGGGTGCGCTGGCAGGCGGTGGTGGGTGAAGTGACCTATCGGGTCTCACGACACGAAGGATCTGCACCGGCCGAGATTCTCGCCGAGGGTGTGCGGGTGGTGGAGCTGATTGACCCATCACCACCTCTCGGAGCGTTGCGGTACGTGGTGGTGGCGGTGGACAGCGTCGGCAATGAGAGTGTTGCGGTCGACTGCACGGTGGTGATGGGCGCCGAGCCGTGAGGTCACGTCTCTCCAAGGTAGAGGGCGCCGGTAACGACTTTCTGCTCGGGATCGGTGCGTGGGCCGACCGTCTGGCGCATGACTCAACGCTTGTCCGACGCTTCTGTGATCGCCGACTCGGTATCGGCGCCGACGGGGTCATTGCTCTGTTCACAACGGCAGAGGCGCGGGTTCGCCTCGATTATCGAAACGCCGACGGCGGCGAGGCGTCGTTTTGCGCCAACGCCACCCGCTGCGCCGCGCGTGCCGCAGTCGAGCACCTCGATCACCCATCGCATCTTGTCGTCGACACCGGGTGGGGCTCGATACCCGCCGAGGTTGAAGGGCCAGAGGTCACGCTGGAGCTGCCGTCTCCCTCGACCCCGCCGGTGCGATCCGCGATCGATACTTTCGGATCGCTGGAAGATTTTCAGCTTCTCGAGATAGGGGTCCCGCACCTCGCGGTGGCGACGCAGAGTCTCGCGGATCTCGATCTTGGCGCGCTGGCGCCGTCCCTTCGGAGCCATCCGGCCGTGGGCCCGAACGGCGCCAACGTCAACTTCTACGAAATTGATGGCGATGGCGTTGTTCAGGTGCGGAGCTGGGAGCGCGGAGTCGAGGGCGAGACCCTGTGCTGCGGTTCCGGGCTGGTGGCGGTGGCGCTGCTCGTCATGGCGGCGCACAATGTGCGACGGCTCGTGTTGGTCCCGGCATCCGGCGACCAGCTTGTCGTCGAGGCCCTCGGCGAACCACCGAGCTGTCCAACGCGCTTCACCGGCCCCACCCGCGTCATCGCCGAAATCGAACCGTCCGACGAACTCCTAGGCGTTCCCTAACCCGGCTCCGAGTCCGCCCGCCGTCCGCGGGCAGGGCCCGCGGCCACGCGTTGGAGACCGAAGTCTCCTCCGAGAGCAAACTCTCGTCGGAGCCATCGGCCTCCAACGCTACGCGCCTTCGGCGCGCCGGCGGGCTACATTCATGCGGAGGGAGGCCGTCTGCCCCCATTTCCCCGCCCCCACCCCCCGCCCTCGGAAAGCCACGACGGGTTGCTGACGGCCTTCGGCCGTCGCGAAGCACCGTCACCTGCGCGTGGCTCATGGCCTCCTCCTTCGGATGAGGCCTGAGCTCACTGCGCAGCCGCCGGCGGTTTGCGCCCGGCGAGGCTTTCCGAGAGGTAGGAGTGATAGATGGCCTTGGAGGCTGATTGTGGTGTGTCGACGGTGCTGGAAGAGTTCTGCGTGGCGAGCACATCCAGGTGCTCCGTTTTGGATGGAGCCGAGCGACAACGCAACGCCGACGGTACCTTCCCAGCGTGAGATTCAAGCTGGGGGACACCAAATCCGAAATCCGAAATCCGAAATCCGAAATTTTCTTAAGGTGGATGAGGTGTCTAACGCAACACCCTCACGCCAGAACCCGCCAACCTATGGCTAGGACGGCGGCGGCGAAGTAACCGGCGGCGAGGTCGTCGGCGATGATGCCGATACCACCGGGCAGCCGCTCGAAGGCGCGAATGGGCCACGGTTTGACGATGTCGAAGAACCGGAAGAGGAAAAAGCCAGCCAGCGCAAAGATCGCAAGGTGGGTGGGGTTTTGAAGCGGCACGAAGGGCAGCGCGACGAGGTAGGTCAGCCACTGTCCGGCGATCTCATCGACCACGATCGGTCTCGGATCCGTTTCGTCCCTTCGCTGAGCCTCGACCTCCGATGCCCAGGTTCCGAGCGCGGCGGCCACGAACAATCCGATGGCTGTGATCGCAATCCGCGCCCTGGTGGTGGGGAGCGCCGCACAGGCGCCCCACCAGAGAAGGCACGCGGGTAACGAGCCGACTGTGGTCCCCGGCGCCGGGATGCGATCCCCGAGTCCTCCGATCGTGGCGATGGCGTGTGCGAGCCGAGCGTTGTTGGTCATCCTTTCCCTCCACTGGTCAGGACCGTGATCAGTTTGTTGTGGAATCCCCCAAAATCGCCCGAGGAACAGCCTACCACGACGTCTCCCTCGACGACGACCTCAGCGAGAATGCCGACTGGATCCTCATCCTCGGCCGGCATCAGCGTCACCACACCCTCCCTGGTCAACCTGTCGGCGAGCGCTGTACGATCCAGGAGTTCGCTTTCGTCGAGACGGTCGCGGTGGTACGGCGCCGACACCATCACGACGTCTGCGCCGGCCAACGCCTCGAGATAGGCGTCCTCGAACGATCGTCGTGCAGCGGTGAGCGACCGCGGCTCGAACGCGATGATCAGCCGGCGATTCGGCCACCGTTGGCGCGCCGCGGCAACAGTCGCCTCGATCGCCGTCGGGTGGTGAGCGAAGTCATCCACCACGGTGACTCCCGAGGCCTCCCCGACCACTTCCATCCGCCGTGCGACGCCAGGAAAACCGGCCAGGGATTCAAAGGCAGTTGCCGGAGGCGCGCCGGCGGTGATGGCGGCGGCGACGGCCATTGCGGCGTTTTGGAGGTTGTGAAGCCCGGAGTGGTCGAGCGCGAGTTGAAACCGCTCCCCCCGCCACTCGACATCGGCCACACTGCCTTCCGGTCTGCCCGTCCAAGCCGTCATTCGGAGGTCGCAGTCGGCGTCCGGGCCGACTTTGATCAGAGGTGCGGTGGCGTCGCGGCACGCCGCGAGAGCGCCCTCGCTCCACGCATTGGCGATCACCGCCCCGTCGCGGGGCACCTGAGCTGAACCGGCCCGAAACGCAGTCAGGACGGCGTCGAGATTTGGGTACAGATCCGCGTGGTCGTACTCCACCGGACCGACGAGAAAAATCTTCGGCCGGTAGTGGAGAAACTTCGGTCCACGGTCGAAAAAAGCGGTGTTGTACTCGTCACCCTCGATGACCAGGTGGGGACCGCTGCCGAGGCGAAATCCCCGCGGGTTCCAGCGCGGCATGCCACCGATCAGGTACGACGGCTGCATTCCCGCCTGCTCGAGAATCCAGGCCAGCATGGCGGAGGTCGTGGTCTTGCCATGCGTGCCTGCCACTACAAGGCTCTGTGGGCCGCCGGCCAGGACGTAGTGAGCGACGGCCTCGGCCTGGGAAAGATGGGGAAGATGACGATCGAGGACTGCCGCCACCTCAGGGTTGTGCCGAGGCACCGCGTTGCCGATGATGACCCGGTCGAGATTGGAGGGAATGAGCGCGGGGTCGAAGCCGATGCGTGCCCTGATTCCGAGTTCAGCGAGCAAGGTGCTCATCGGCGGATAGAGCTGCGAGTCCACACCTTCGACCCGATGCCCCGCCTCATGGAGAAGGCCTGCCAGCGGCGCCATCGCCGTACCGCCGATCGGAAGGAAGTAGAGAAAGTCGCGAGAACCACCGTATAAGTTCTGCAAAAATGCGCCCCCCTGGGTTGCTCCTCACCGGACCCACCCTTAAGATTGTCGCTGTTTGCAGAGAAGATGACAAGGAGGACTACAGATGACCAATCACCGATTCGTGCTCTTGACTGCGGCCTCGCTGGTCGTGTTTGCGGTGGCGGCCGGCGCGGTCGCGAATGCGGCCGATGGCCCCAAGCTGGTGGTTCCCGAGAAGATCAAGGATGTGGGCGTCGTGGCTCAGGGAGAGGTGCTCGAGGTCGACTTCGCGCTCGTCAACGAAGGCGATGAGACCCTCGAGATCAAGGCTGTCCGGCCGACCTGTGGCTGCACTGTTGCCGATTTCGATCGTGAGATTGCCCCTGGCAAGACCGGCTACGTCAAGGCCAAGCTCGAGACCCGCGATTTTTCAGGACCGATCTCCAAGTCGATTCTGATCATGACCAACGACCCTCAGGACCCGACCATGACCGTGGTCATCAAGACTGATGTCCACCCATACGTGGAGGTGCTGCCGCGCCCCCTGGTGCGTTTCAACGCAGTCCTCCACGAGCCCATGAATCAAAAGGTCACCGTGGTTGCCGGAAGCGACGACAAGGACTTCAAGGTCACGGGCGCAAAAAGCAGCGTTCCGTTCCTGATTGCCAGCGTGCGTCCGCTGCCGTCAGACGCACTGATCGCAGGCAAGTCGCCGCAGCAGTACGAGGTTTCGCTGTCGATGAAGGACGATGCGCCCGTGGGACCGGTTAACGCCGTGCTCGAGATCGAGACCAATCATCCAAAGGCCAAGGTGGTGCCGGTCAAGGTTTTCGGCGTAGTGCGTGCCCTCCTGCACGTCACGCCATCCCAGATCCAGTTCGGATCGGTGTCGGCCAAGACCCAGCCGGGGCGGAATCTCATCGTGGTCAACAACCGCACCGGCAATGTGCCGGTGAAGGTGACCGGGGCCACGGTCAACGACGCCGCTTTTGCAGCTGAGGTCGTGACCATCGAAGAAGGCCGGCGGTACCAAGTGACCGTGACCGTCAAATCCAACGCCAACCCCGGCCCGCGGGATGCGGTGCTCACCCTGAAGACCACCGACACCGAGTTCCCGAATATCGAGATTCCGGTGCGGGCGAATATCAGTTAAGGGTAAAGAGTTAAGGGTAAAGAGTTAAGAAATCGAGCTCCTCGAGGGACGTTGCGATGTTTCGCAACGTCCCTCCATTCATCGTGAGCGGCTATAAAACTCGCCCCCATACTCAACCTTAACTCCTTAACCCTTACTCTCAGCCTCGACGGCAGAACACGCAATGATCATGGAATAGGTAATGCTCCGTACTCTAGGCATTGAAACTTCCTGTGACGAGAGCGCGGTAGCGGTTTTGGACCGTGACGGTGCAGTCGAGGCGAATTTGTTGTCCAGCCAGATCACCGTCCACGCTCCGTATGGAGGAGTCGTTCCGGAGCTTGCCTCGCGCGAACACCTGAAGGCCCTGCCGTATCTGGTCGAGCATGCGCTCGAGGGAGCGCTCGAACCCATCGAGATGGTCGCCGTCACCGCCGGTCCGGGACTGGTCGGAGCGCTGCTCGTTGGGGTTCGGTTTGCTGCGGCTTTTGCCTGGGGGAAGAGCGTCCCGTTGGTCGCGGTGGATCACCTCGAGGGCCACCTCGTGTCGCCTCTGCTGAACGTCGACGGCCGGCCGGCACGTCCCGAACCCGAACGCATGCTGGCGTTAGTCGCCTCGGGCGGGCACTCGAGCTGGTACGCGATCGAAGGTGGGAGCCGGCGATGCCTGGGACGTACCCGAGACGATGCGGCTGGGGAGAGCTTTGACAAGGTGGCGCAGATTCTCGGGTTGGGGTATCCGGGCGGGCCGGCGATCGATGAGCTGGCCCGCCACGGCGATCCGGAGGCGGTACCACTACCGAGGCCACGGCTCAAAAATGCGCCGTTCGACTTCTCGTTCTCGGGTTTGAAGTCGGCGGCCGTTCGGTGGGTCCATGACCGCGATCTCCGTGGCGCGGGTTTCAGCAGCAGGCGCCGGGAGGTGCGCGATCTTGCGGCCGGCTTCGAGTCGGCCGTGGTGGAGCAATTGCTGAGGCCGTTGGACGAGTTGGCCGAGCGTCATCGGCCGCAGGCAGTCGCGGCTTCCGGCGGGGTGGCGGCGAACACATTGCTGCGTGATCGTCTGACGGATTGGGGTGCACGCCAGGGGGTTGAGATCCTGTTGCCGGTACGCGCGCTGACCACTGACAACGGTGTCATGATCGCCCATGCGGGGCAGCTCGCCCACCGGTCGGGACAGGTGGACGATCCTCGCCGCGTCGATGCCCGGGGGCGTGAAGTGTGGCAGCCTCCGGGGATGCGCAAGCAAGAAAATCGGCTAAGATCTCGAGAGATGGGAGAGAATCGATGAGGAAATCGGTCGCGCGCGAGTACTACGAGGCAATTCTGGTGGCCTTCCTCCTTGCACTCTTCGTGCGCACCTTCGTTTTCGAGAACTTCAAGATCCCGTCCGGTTCGATGGAAGAGAATCTCCTGATTGGCGATCACCTGGTGGTCAATAAGTTCATTTTTTCGGGAAATGGCGGCAGCTTTCTGCATCGCCTCTTTCCCTATCGTGCGCCGCGGCGAGGCGATGTGGTGGTTTTCAAGTTTCCCAAGGACACGCGCAGGGATTTCATCAAGAGGTGCGTCGCAGTAGCCGGCGACACCGTCGAGCTGCGCCGAAAACAGCTCTACATCAATGGCGAACTGCAGGATGAACCGCAGGTGATCCACAGGGACGTGAGAGTCTACGATGACTCGCCCGCAGTGCCGATTTCGTCCCGCATCCGGGATAACTTCGGGCCGTTCACGGTGCCGCCGGGAACGATCTTCTGTCTCGGTGACAACCGCGACAACTCACTTGATTCACGCTTTTGGGGGCCGGTTCCCTTGAACTACGTCAAGGGACGGGCGGTGATCATCTACTGGTCATACGAGGCCGGCCGGAATGACTGGCAATGGCGTGGGCTGGGCCATCGACTCAAGCAGCTTGCGGAGGTCTTTTTCAACTTCTTCACCAAGACCCGCTGGGAAAGAGAATTTCGGCTCATCCGGTGAAAGATGATAGGATTTTTTAGTGCGGGAAACGATGTCGGAGGCTGATTCATGAAGAGCTGGCGTTCTCAGCGTGGTGATGTGCCCGTTGGATGCCTGGTAAGCGGGGCGGTTTTACTGATTGTGGTCCTGGTGGCGATCAAGGTCGCGCCGGTGGTCCTCAAAGTGGGCGATTTCGACAACAAGATCTCAGTACTTGCCGACCGCGCCAACCGTCGCGAATACAACGACAAGAGGATCCTGAAGGAGATCCTCACAGAAGCGGAATCACTCGACCTTCCCGTTTCCAGGAAGAGCGTGAAGATCAAGAGGACCTCGAACAGGATCAAGATCACCGTCATTTACGACCTCCCGATCGAGTTCCCCGGCTACACGTTTATCTGGCACAAGGAGCACTTCCACGACCGTCCGCTGTTCTACGGCTGATCCAAAGGTCTCGAAACCCGGTGAGAATCGCTCAGCGTGCCCCCTCGATCTCTTCGATGATCCTCTGTGCCGCCTCGACCGGGTCGCTCGCGCAGGTAACCGGTCGTCCGACCACCAGGATGTCTGCACCGGCGTCAACCGCCTCGGCGGGGGTGACAACCCGTCGTTGATCGTCGATCGCGCTCAGCTTTGGCCGGATGCCGGGCGTCACGATCAAGAACCCGGCGCCACATTCATCGCGCACTGCCGATGCCTCATGGGCGGATGCCACGACCCCGTCGAGAGCACAGTCCATGGCGAGTCGCGCCCACCTGACCACCAGATCTTCCGGCCGTTTTCCGAGACCGAGCTCCTCGAGGTCAGAGCGGTCGAGACTGGTGAGAACGGTCACCCCAACCACCTTTGCCGGACGATCCGGCGATCCTTCGGCAGCGCCCTCTACGGCTGCGGTGAGCATGTCGGGTCCGCCGGCCGCATGTACGGTGAGCATATCCGCGCCGCAAGCGGCACAGTTGGCGGCGGCCCGCCGTACGGTGGCGGGAATATCGTGCAGCTTGAGATCGAGAAATATCCGCGGCCCAAGGGCCGCGACCTCGCCCACCAGCCCCGGTCCATTGGCAACAAATGCCTCGAGACCGATCTTGAGCCAGCCCACCTCTTTGGACAGGGTGCGGGCGGTGGAGAGGATCCATGATCGGTCGCTGCCGTCGAGCGCGATGCACAGTGAGTCGGATGTGGCCATGAATATCCCTGGAGTCGAGTGTACGGTATCCGGCCGCGGTACCATCAGCTGTGATGAATCGACAATTATTGCTTGACGCTCTCGGCGCTGGGGCCGCGGCCGGCCTGGTTGCTGAAGCTCTTGTTCTGCGGATGAACCCGGAGGTGGTTCAAACCGTGCGTGGAGTTCTCGTCGGCATGCCCCTGTGGGCCTCGTGGGGCATGCTGATGGTCGGCGTGCCCCTGCTGATCGGGCTCGCGGTTCTCGAGCGGTTCCGACCACGTTCCGATCGGTGGGCGGCGCCCGAGCTCTTCGCGTTGGTCTTTGCCGTGGCCGCGATGCTCAGCACGGTCAACGCCAAGCTCCACACCACGCTCCTGGCGCCAAGCGCTCATCGCGTCCTGCTCCAGGACGCCGTGGCGTGGTCCGTTGCCATCGTCATCGCGCTCATCGGTGGCGCAGCGGTTCGCCGTCTGGGTGGCGGACGCTGGTTGAGGATCGTATTTTCAATCGTGATGCTCATCCTCCCGATGACACGGATGACCTGGGCGCCGACGCCTCTTGGACAGTACCTCGAGGTCGCCGCTCGTCCGCTTGGAAACCCAGCGCGGAGGTTGCTGGTCATCGGTCTCGAAGGCCTGGACGCCAAGGTGTTGCTTGCAGATGCGGGCAGCTCGAGGTATCGAAGTTTTTCGCAGCTCAGGGAGGAAGGCGCGAGGGCCACGATGGTGCCCCATCAACCGTATCTGCGATGGGCGCTGTGGACCTCGACCGCAACCGGAACCTATCCGGGTCGCCATGGCGTCAAGGCACACCGGACATGGGACCTGCCGATGGTGTTTCCGGAGACCCTTCGCCTGCTTCCTTGGACCCCTGAAGGGTCGAGGATGATCCTGCCGTGGGGGCTTGCCGAGCAGAGATCGCCTCCTCCGACCTCGGTGCCTCCTTTGTGGGCGCGGCTGGGCGCTTCCGGCGTCACGACGTTGGTCTTTGGTTGGCCTGGGTCCTGGGGCGACGACCCGGCGCTGGTTCCTGTGACGGAGCTCGAGGCGGGAACCGCGCTCGAGGCATCCATGGATGCCTCGCTCGAAGCCGCGCTCGAGGGATTTTCCAAGCGCCGATCGGAAATCTGGGCGGCTATCGTACGTGACCAGGCGCGGATCGACGCCGCGCGTGCGGCGCTGATCGCCGGCACCGGCAATGTATGGATCCACCTCGAGACCCTGGCGGTGGCGCGCAGGTATCACGAACCGCTGCGCCTCCGTCACACGCGCGAGCGGCGCTTGCTCGAGCTGGTGATGGAGCTTGTCGATGACCAACTCGGAATCCTCCTGGGCGCTACTGATCGCGGCACCTTGGTGGCTGTCGTGTCCCCGTACGGGCTGGCTCCTCCGGGCGCCATCGAACGGATCAAACGGTTGTTCGGGGGCGGTGAGGATTGGCACACCTCGGCCGAGTCTTCCCCGGACGGGCTCTTCATCCTCCTCGGAGGGGGCGTGGAGTCGGGGCGCCTGATCGCCGAAGCGGGTGCTCCCGACGTCGCGCCGACCCTCTGCTATCTCCTCGGCCTCCCGGTGGCGCAGTACATGGAGGGGAGCGTGTTGGTGGATGCCGTCGAACCGGAGTTTCTTGCCAAGCACCCGCTGCGGGTCGTGGACTAGCAGCGGAGAACCGCCAATCCATGTTGAGTTATGAGTTTTGAGTTTTAAGTTATGAGTTTTCCCCCACCCACCCTCCGTTCTTTTTGGGGGATGGTGGACGGCAACTCAAAATTCAAAACTCAAAACTAAAAACTCAGTAATTGCGGTAGGCTTGGCAGGATGAAGCTGTCTGTTGTGATCCCGGTTTTCAACGAGGAGGGGACGCTGGCGGAGCTGCTCTCCAAGGTCTCCTCGGCGCCGCTGCCGGAGACTGTCGGCGAGCTCGAAATCGTTGTGGTGGATGACTGCTCCTCGGACGATACCTGGGCGGCGGTCGAGAGATGGCAGCTGCCCGACCGAGACGACGGCCGTCCGCTCGAGGTGTCGCGCCACCGCCATCCGGAAAATCGTGGCAAGGGCGCCGCGCTGCGAACCGGATTTGCGGTTGTCTCGGGCGACGTGATCCTGATCCAGGATGCAGATTTGGAGTACGATCCGGTCGACTATCCGGTGTTGCTGCAGCCAATCCTCAATGGCCAGGCCGATGTCGTCTTCGGGTCACGCTTTCTCGGCGGGCCTCACAGGGTGCTGTTCTTTTGGCACCAACTTGGCAACACCTTCCTGACCTTACTGTCGAATAGTCTGACGGATCTCAACCTGACGGACATGGAAACCTGTTACAAGGTCTTCACGCGCGATGTGCTCGATCACATCACCCTGGTCTCCAACCGCTTTGGTTTCGAGCCCGAGTTCACTGCCAAGGTCGCGCGGCTCGGGGTACGGATCTACGAGGTGCCGATCGCCTATCACGGCCGCACCTACGCCGAGGGCAAGAAGATCGGTTGGAAGGATGGGGTCTCCGCCATCTGGTCGATCCTGCGCTTCAATCTATGGTCGCGACGCTGAGAGCGTCGCTCCCTCAGATTCTCGGCCCTGCGCTCTTCCGTTCCTTTGATGTCTTGGCTATTGTGTGCGAGCTCGATGTATTCAATAGTGGTCAGCGCAGGGCCGAGAATCTGAAATAGGGAGAACACAAAATGGCGAAACGATCTGTTGTTGTGATGCCGGGGGATGGAATCGGCAAGGTGGTGCTGCCGGAGGCGGTGCGGGTGCTCGAGGCGGCGGGGTTTGACGCGGATTGGGTCGAGGCGGACATCGGGTGGGATTTTTGGATCAGCGAGGGCGATCCCCTGCCGCAGAGAACAATCGATCTCCTGACCCAGCACAAGGCGGCGCTCTTCGGCGCGATCACCTCGAAGCCAAAGGACGCGGCGGCGCAGGAGCTGGCGCCCGAGCTGCGCGCGGCCGGTCATGTGTACTACTCTCCGATCGTCGGTCTTCGCCAGTATTTCGACCTCGACGTGTCGATCAGGCCCTGCATCACCTTCCCGGGCAACCCCCTCAACTTCATCCGCCGTGCGGCCGACGGCGGCGTCGACGAGCCGCGGGTCAACGCGGTGATCTTCCGCCAGAATACCGAGGGTCTGTATGGGGGCGTCGAGTGGACCAATCCGCCCGATCAGGTGTGGGAGGCTCTCGCCACCCACCCCAAGTTTGCCGCCTTCAGCGAGGTGCCTCGCCCCGATCTCGCGGTGTCGACCCGGATCTTCACCCGCGCCAAATGCCGGAGGATCTGCGAGCAGGCATTCGCCTACGCCGCGTCCCACGATTATCAGAGCGTGACCGTGTGCGAGAAACCCAACGTGATCCGCGAGACCTCCGGGATGATCCTCGATGAGGCGCGGGCGGTGCACGAGGCCTATCCGCAGATCCAACTCTGGGACACCAACATCGATGCCCAGATGATGTGGCTGACCAAGAATCCGGAGGATTACGGCGTGATCGTTGCCGGAAATATGTTTGGCGACATCATCTCCGATGGCTTTGCCGGTCTGGTGGGCGGTCTCGGTTTTGCGGCCTCGGCCAACATCGGACGCGAGGTGGGCGTCTTCGAGCCGACCCACGGCTCGGCCCCCAAGTACGCCGCACTCTCGCCTTCGATCGTCAACCCGATCGCCATGATCCTGTCGGCGGTGATGATGCTCGACTGGCTGGGCGAGACCGAGATCGCGGAAAAGGTCCGCGGCGCGGTGGCTGAGGTCATTGCCGAGGGCACGGTCCGCACCTACGATATGCTCAAGGTGCGAGGCGGTCCGGAGGCCGTCGCCCAGGGTGCGGCCACGACCACACAGATGACTGACACCATCATCGCATCGTTATAACGTTTGAACGTTCAACGTTTAACGTTGTAACGTAAGAGGGCCTGAGGAGGTGAGGATGGGCGAGCCCGAAATCAAGCCAGCTTCGGCCGGGCCAACCGGTGATCGGGTTCGCTCGGACCTCAGCGTCGCGTACGAGCCGGGCGCCGGCGAGCTCGCGATCGAGCGAACCTCCAGGGTCGACTATCTCTACGGAGAGGCCATCGAAGCCGCAGTGCGGCGGGTCGCCGACGCCTTCGGCGCGACAACCGGCCAGCTGACGGTGACCGACGCCGGCGCTCTTGAGTGGGTGATTCTGGCCCGCACCGAATCCTGCCTTCGGCGGGCGGGTTTTGACGGGCCACCGGTACTCCCCGAACCAGCGCCGGGATCAGAAGCGCCCCGCGTTCGCGACCGCCTCCGGCGGAGCCGTCTCTATATTCCTGGTAACCAGCCCAAGCTGATGGTGTCGGGCGGTCTTTACAGCGCCGACGCCGTCATTCTAGACCTCGAGGACTCGGTGCCGCCGGCCGAGAAAGACGCCGGCCGCGTCCTCGTCCGTAACGCCCTCGTGGCCCTCGATTGGGGGGCCTCGGAGCGGATGGTGCGGATCAACCAGGGCGCCGTCGGCGAGGAGGATCTAGCCGCCATTGCCGTCCATAACCCTCACACCGTGTTGCTGCCGAAGGTCGAGACATCGGCGCAGGTGGGGCGGGCGGCGGAGGTCCTGCAACATCTCGCCGGGGAAGATGCGGCGTTTCTGATGCCGATCCTCGAAAGCCCAATCGGCATCCATCATGCTTTCGAGATCGCCGCCGCCGATTCTTCCATCGTCGCCCTGACCATCGGCCTCGAGGATCTGTCCGCGGAGCTCGCCGCGCCGAGAACAACCGGGGGTTGGGAGAGCTTTCTCGGCCGCCAGACGACGGTATATGCCGCCCGTGCGGCGGGGATTCAGCCAATCGCCTCGGTCTTTTCCGACATCAATGATGAGGAGGGGCTGGCCGCCTATGTGCGGCGCGAGCGCGGTCTCGGTTTCGACGGTGTGGGATGCATCCACCCGCGGCAGATCCCGGTGGTCCACCGCGAGATGACACCCTCGGCGGAAGAGGTCGAGCGCGCGGTGCGGATCGTGAGGGCGGCGCGCGAGGCCGAAGAGCGGGGCCTCGGGGCGGTAGCGGTGGGCTCGAAGATGGTCGACCCACCGGTGGTCCGGCAAGCCGAACGGACGGTCGAGCTCGGTGTCGCCGGGGGCGTGCTCGACGCGCGGTGGGACGATTCGGAGAATTAGGAATTAGGAATTAGGAATTAGGAATTAGGAATTAGGAATTAGGAATTAGGAATGCCGGCTTTTCCTCGAGGGTGGGGTATCGGAGTCAGAAAATGGTTGTAAGGCTCGAGAAGAACGCGGCGGGGCGGTTGGTGCCGGTCGAGGTGAACGGGCGCGCGGCGGTGCCGTTTGCAGGTGTTGGGAAGTACCGGCCCGACGGTCGCAGGGCGGCGCCGCGGATCGCGTCATGCATCGACTACCCGGCCGACGGCGACAAGCGGGCCGGGAGCCTCCGCGAAGCGTTCGAACGCGTCGGTCTTACGGATGGCATGGTGGTTTCCACCCACCACCACCTGCGCAACGGCGACACGGTCGCCAACGCGGCCTTCGACACCGCGGCCGAGATGGGATTGAGAGATCTCATGTGGTTCCCGTCAGCCTCCTTTCCGGTTCACGCAAACCAGATTGGGCATCTCGATTCCGGCGTCATCCACCACATCGAGGGGTCGATGAACGGGCCCCTCGGCGCCTACTGTTCGGCGGGCAAGATGCGCGGTCTCGGCGTGCTGCGCTCCCACGGCGGCCGCTGGCAGGCGATTCAGGACGGCGAGGTCCACATTGACGTGGCGGTGATCGCCGCGCCGGCCGCCGATGTCTTCGGAAACGCCAACGGTCTCTCCGGCCCCGCGGCCTGCGGGCTGCTCGGGTTTGCGCTCGCCGATTCGATCTACGCCGAAAAGGTGATCGTGGTGACCGACAACTTGACGCCCTTTCCCTGCCTGCCGTGGCAGATCCAGGGCAACAACGTCGATGCGATGGTCGAGGTTTCCTCGATCGGCGATCCGTCGAAGATCGTCTCCGGGACCACCCGTCTGACCCAGAGCCCCGACCGGCGGCGGATTGCCGAACTCGCGGCGCGATTCTGCGCCGATGCGGGAATCATGCGTGACGGCTTTTCCTTCCAGGCCGGGGCCGGCGGCACGACCCTCGCCTTTGCCATCTATCTGGCGGAGCTGATGCGCGCACACGACGTGACGGCCCGCTTCGCCCGCGGCGGCTCGACCCAGCACATGGTCGAGATGCTCGACGAGGGTCTCATCGAGTACATCTTGGACGGCCAGACCTTCGACCTCGACGGGGTCCGTTCGATGGCATCGGACCCGCGTCACCAGGACACCTCGCCCTTCACCTCCTACAACTTCCACGGCAAGGGCAACTTTGCCTCGATGGTCGATGTCGCGGTGCTCGGCGCCACCGAGGTCGATCTCTCCTTCAACGGCAACGTCGTCACCCACTCCGACGGCCGCCTGTTGCACGGCATCGGCGGTTGGCAGAACTGCCTCACCGCCCGCTGTGCGATGCTCCTCGTGCCTTCCTTCCGCGACCGTATCCCGGTCATCGTCGACGAGGTCACGACCCTGTGCGGGCCCGGCGAGCTGATCGACGTCGTGGTGACCGAGCGCGGCATTGCAGTCAACCCGCTGAGGCAGGATCTGCTGGATGCCGTTGCCGGCTCCGATCTGCCGATCCGGCCGATCGAGGACCTCAAGGCTGAACTCGACCGGCTGTGCGGTGTGCCGGCAACGCCGGAGCTGTCGAACGACCCGGTGGCGATCGTCAAGTGGGTGGACGGCACGGTGATAGACACCGTGTGGCGAGTCGACTGACGTCGACTCGCCAATTAGGAATTAGGAATTAGGAATGCCCATCGCCCAGGCGAATTCACCAGGAGGGTGCGTGGAAATTCCTAATTCCTAATTCCTAACTCCTAATTCAACCTGACTTGCGCTTGAGACCACTTGGGTGTAATATTCTGCGTCCTTGGTCCGTTGCGGCCAGGTGGAGGTGTGAGATGAAAGAAGGAATCCATCCCGAGTATCACGAGGTCGAGGTTCATTGCGCGTGCGGCAATAGCTTTACGACCCGATCGACCAAGACCGAGATGCGGCTCGAGATCTGCAACGCCTGTCACCCGTTTTATACCGGTAAACAGAAGCTGGTGGACACCGCGGGCATGGTCGAGAAGTTCGAGCGCCGCTACGGCAAGACTGCCACCCCCAAGTAGCTCATCCCGGCCGCCATCGGGCGGCTTATCAACCCGCGCAGGCCTTCAGTCCGCGCGGGTTTTCATTTGGGTGATTCAATGACGTACGATTTCGTCGGGGACGGGAACGATGCTTGAACGACTGAAAGAAATCGCCAAGAAGCACGAGGATCTCGTGACGCAACAGGCGGATCCCGAGATCGCCGTCGACCCCAACCGCTCGCGCGAGATCGCCCAGAAGCTGGCCGAGCTCGCGCCGGTGGTGACCGCCTACCGGGAGTACTCAACGATCACCGACGAGCTCGCCGGCGCGAACGAGATCGTCGCCGAGGCGGATGACGACGACATGCGGCAGATGGCGCAGGCCGAGGTCGAGGAGCTGAATGAGCGCTGCGAGAAGCTCGAAGAGCATCTCAAGCTGTTGTTGCTCCCGGTCGATCCCAACGACCGCCGCAACGTGATCCTCGAGATCCGGGCTGGAACCGGCGGCGACGAGGCGGCCCTCTTTGCCGGCGAGCTCCTGCGGATGTACGGGCGCTACGCTGAAGGGAGGCGGTGGAAGCTGTCGCTGACCGACTCCTCGGACACCGGTCTCGGCGGCATCAAGGAGGCGGTGGTGGTGATCGAGGGCGAGGGCGCCTACTCGCGACTGAAGTACGAGTCCGGAGTTCACCGGGTGCAACGGGTACCGGCCACCGAGGCTTCGGGTCGGATCCATACTTCGGCGGCGACGGTGGCGGTGATGCCGGAGGCCGAGGCGGTGGAGGTTTCGGTCGACGAAAAGGACCTCCGAATCGACCGCTTCTGTTCATCGGGTCCGGGAGGCCAGAGCGTCAACACCACGTACTCGGCGGTGCGCATTACCCACTTGCCGAGCGGCCTGGTGGTCTCCTGCCAGGACGAGAAATCCCAGATTCAGAACAAGGCCAAGGCGCTGCGGGTTCTCAAGGCTCGGCTGAAGGAGATCGAGGAGCGCGAGCGGGACGCGGAGCGTGCCGCCGACCGCCGCTCGAAGATCGGCACCGGCGATCGCTCCGAAAAGATCCGCACTTACAACTTCCCCCAGGGACGGGTCACCGATCACCGAATCGGCCTCACCGTCCATCGGCTGGGGGAGATCCTCGAAGGAGATATCGATCTTCTCCTCGAGCCGCTGATCGAAGAGTTTCAGGCCGAACGACTCAAGGAAGAACTTGGGTGATACGCAAATTTCGAATTTCGAATTTCGAATTTCCCATCCAACCCCGGATCTGACAGTCAAAGAGTGGTTGGGACATTCGAAATTGCCGAATCGAGTCGATGTGTGATTGTTGAAGAAGCGCTTCAATCGGGCGCCGCGGCGCTGCCGACCCGGGAGGGGATACCAGATCCAAGGAGGGAGGCGGCATGGCTGCTGGCGGCCGCGTGGGGCGTGGAGGAGATCACCTTGCGGCTCCATCCCGAGCGTGAGGTTCCAGCCGAGGTCGTCCAGCGCTACCGCTCGTGGATCGAGCGTCGGGCGGCTGGCGAGCCCGTCCACTATTTGACCGGAGACTGCCCTTTCTGGGGCCGCGATTTCCTGGTGACGCCCGAGGTCCTCATCCCGCGTCCCGAGACCGAGCTCCTCGTGCAGACGGCGCTCGAGCTGCCGCTTTCCGCGACCGCGCGGGTCCTCGATGTGGGCGCCGGTTCGGGCTGCATCGCCATCAGCCTGGCCGCCGAGCGTCCGCAGTGGCGGGTTTGCGCCACCGACCGCTCACCGGCGGCGCTGTCGGTGGCGCGGCGCAATATCGAGCGCCACGGTGTCGAGGTCGAGCTCATCCTCGGCGATCTCGCGTCGGCCGCCGCACCTCCGTGGGACCTGGTTGTCGCCAACCTGCCCTACATCCCGTCGGCGGATCTCAGGAGGCTTCCGGAAGAGGTGCGCCGCGACCCATCCTCGGCGCTTGACGGCGGCGCCGACGGTCTCGATCTGGTGCGTGCGCTCCTCGCCGATATACCACGCCTGCTCCGAGTCTGCGGCGGCGCGGTCCTCGAGATTGGAGAGAGTCAGGCGGATGCGGTAGCGACCGTCGCTGCCGGCGCCGGTCTCGCCGTGGCCCGTCGGGTGCGCGATGCCGGCGGTGTCGAGCGGGTCATCGTGTTGCAGCCGGTGAGGCGGTGCCAGGTGAAACAAAGTTAACAAAGCAGGATGAGTGGGTACCGTAGCCGGAAACGTCTCCTGCTTTGTTAACTTTGTTTCACCTGGCACCGTCATGTGTTGACACCAAAACCCCCCGGCCGCACAATGGCCTCTTCCCCGTGAAATCGGGGTGGAGGCGTTGATGACTGAGAAAAATCACATCGAGCTCGACGGCAGGCAGCAACAGGTCGCAGTTATCGCCTTTGGCGGCAACGCGCTGCTTCGACCGCAGGACCACGGTACCCAGGAGGAACAGTTCACCCTCAGCTGGAAGGCAACCCGATGGCTGGTCGAGATCATCCATCGTGGCTACGAGCTCGCCATCGTTCACGGCAACGGCCCCCAGGTCGGCAACATCATGATCCAGGTCGAGGAGGCGATCACCAAGATCCCGCCGCAGTCACTCGACGTTGCGGTCGCCCAGACCCAGGGCTCGATGGGCTACATGCTGGCCAACCAGCTCCGAAACCGCTTCAACGAGGAGCAGTTGGAGAAGGAAATTGCGGCGGTTCTGACCGAGGTCGTGGTCGATCGCGAGGACCCCGCCTTCGACAACCCCACGAAACCGGTCGGTCCCTACTTCACCGCCTACCGCGCCAATCTATTGATGCAAGAGCACGGCTGGCAGATGGTCGAGGACGCCGGCCGCGGGTGGCGCAAGGTGGTGCCGTCGCCGATGCCGCAGGAGATCCTCGGCTGCGACCTGCTCAAGCGGCTGGTCGAAAACGGCGCCGTGCTGGTCGCGGGTGGTGGCGGCGGCGTCCCCGTCTACAGGGACGTGGGTGGCTACTACCGCGGCGTCGAGGCAGTGATCGACAAGGATTACGTGGCGTCGATGCTGGCCG
>Ga0164313_10000477_pt1 | contig 32301 bp, 21 predicted proteins | sample GuaBasSedimGuay4_FD_113735 | JGI IMG/M metagenome (GOLD analysis project Ga0164313, IMG submission 113735) | Subseafloor sediment microbial communities from Guaymas Basin, Gulf of California, Mexico - Guay4, Core 4569-4, 0-3 cm | ecosystem: Environmental > Aquatic > Marine > Hydrothermal vents... | reverse complement strand
CTTCCATCGTCAGGCCGCAAACGTCGAGCTGGCCCTGCCGAAGCTTGATATTCGTTACACGTTGCACGACGGCTTCGAATTTCTCGCGCGTGGGCTCGTCGACAGTGCGGGCAGCGGCCTCGATGGCGTCGATTACCATCAAGATGGCTGTTTCCTTCGTACGAGGCCGCATCCCCGGATAGCGAAACGCCGCATCGGAGAGCCCCTTCGGGTTCCCGTCCTCCAGGCACTTGTGCCAGAAGTACTCGATGACGCTCGTCCCATGGTGGGTGTATGCAAACTCGACGACTGGCTCCGGGATGCCGCCCTCACGCAGGATGCGAGCACCCTCGACCACGTGCGCCATGATCGCATCGGCGCTGACGTCGGGCTCGAGGTCGGCATGTGGCGTGGGCTCGCCCGCAACCAGGTTCTCGACGAAGTACTTCGGCTGAATCGTCTTGCCGAGGTCGTGATAGTAGGCGCCAACCCGGGTCGACAGCGCGTCCGCGCCAATTGCGGCGGCTGCGCCCTCGGCCAGATTGGCCATGGCGCGCGCGTGTTGCCACGAGCCAGGCGCATCTCGCGCCATCTTGCGAAGGAGAGGGTGGTCGACGTCCGTGAGCTCTTGCAAGCGGCCGCGCGTGACCACGCCGAGGGCCGCTGTCGCCAGTCGCTGCAGCAGCACGGCGACCACGCCCGAGAGCATGCCGCCCGCAATCGTCGACAACAGGACCGAGTCGTTGAGCCGCGCCACGTCGCCAATGACGTCGATGCCATTCCCGACCGACATCGCGACGCTAATCAACACCAAGGCGGCAAAAAGCCCTGCTGCCGTGCCAGCCACTAACATGTGCGTCGCGTGCTTACGGTCGTGAAAGAAGATCACGACGCCAAGCGTCGTAGCCAAGTAGACCACAACGACGGGCATCGAGAAATGCAGAAAGGACGCACAGACGAGCGAGATGACGAGGCCGGAAGCCGTCGCCGTCCCGCGGTCGAAATATAGAGCCGCCCAGAGGGGCACAGTGGCCAACGGCAACAGGAACGGAGAGAGTCCGGTGAACAACAAGAGCAGCTTCGCAGCGACACACGTCGCACCCACCAACACCAGCAGGCCAGCCTCCGTACGCAGCAGGCCACCCCGGCCTCCGGTAAACAGACGTAAGTACGCGAGGAAGATGTACGCGATGAGGAAGTAGCTGATCCAAACGCCCAGCAGAGTGTCTTGCTCTGGTGGACGCCGCTCGCGTTCAAATGCCCGAACGAGGCGCTGACTCTCGGGCTCGCTCACCACCTGACCGCGCCTGACGACCAGGGGCTGCGGGAGCCCGCGATGGGTTCGAGCGGACTCTTTGGGCAAGTAGTTGCTCGGAATCCGCAGTGTCACGGGGGCTGGGCGCACAGGGTCGACCCGGAGCGGCTCGAGGACGACTTCGACCTGACTAGCGAGGGTCACGATCGAAGCGAAGACCGCGCTCAGGATCAATCCTGAGGCGCGACCTGCGATGAGGCGTGTGCGAAGCATCTTGTGCGAGTCGTCCCGGCTAGACGGACCCTAGTGAGTCGGCCCCTCGAACGCCAGAATACCGAATCGGCGCGGCACATGGAAATCGCCAATTCCCAAAGATGACCATGCCGCCGCCTGCTGCCGATCCTCGATCAGGTCCATGACGTACAAATTGGCCCGCCATTCGTCCCCGATCGCAGGCGGAGCGACAGGCTTGCCGCCGAGACTGAACGCCTGCCACGGAATCGCGATCTCGACCGTGTATCCCGCGTCGGCCTCTTTGTCGTCGAGGGTGCCGTCCTGCGACACACCGACGCGGATGTGGCTGTCCCAATCGGTATGGCCAAACGGCTGGGGAACGCGCCTCGTGTCGTACCGTGTGTCGAACACGACACCGCGCGGTGAGACCTGGATCTCGAAGTAGTTCTTTCCGTCCCCGTCCGGGTCGATCATCAGCTCGACGCAGTCCTGTTCCCAAAGATGAGCGTCGCGTTCGGTGTGGCTTGCTCGAAGCAGCGCGTCGTGCACATCGACGCCGACGTACAAGTAGCGCCGGTCCCAAAGAAGTTTGGCCGAGGCTTGGATTGGCGCGATCCCTCCCTTGCGGGTTTCGACGAACGCGCGAGTCGTGTTGGCGAAACTCCAAATCGGATCATCGAGCGAGCCGTCGAGGCTCGGCGGCCGCTTCGTCTGAACGACCGCGAGGGTAGGCACTGCGTCTTTGCTGCTGCCGGTTTGCTTCCGGCCGGGGGTCAGCCGTTCCACATCGCCCGTGCACGCTGCGACCCAACCGACGAGAAGCAGGAAGGCGCAGCGCGTGAAGCTCATGATGCTTGCGTTCATCGTCGCGATTTGCGGCGCGACTTTTTCTGCATCTTTCGCTTGGACTTCTTCTTGCCCTTGTTGATGACGCGGCGAGGCTCATGCGCGCCTCCGGGAACCACCCCCCCGCGCTCGGCAACCGCAGCTTCGAGCAACGAGTCGGCCAGGTTGGCCATCATCGGGTTTCCTTCGAGGCCGCCGGTCCTCACCGCATCACGAAGGCGGTTGGCTGACGCCATCTGCTTCATGCCCGGGATCTTCGAGAGCATCCCCGCCTGCGATCCGATGCTACCCATCATCTGCTTCATGAAAGCAAAGCGCTGAAGGATTTCAGCGACCTGCTTCTCGGCCGTGCCGGAACCCTTGGCAACGCGAGTCAGGCGAGTCGGCTGCTTCTGAAAGAGCTCAGCCTTCCCGCGCTCTTGGCGAGTCATCGAGCTGACAATGGCCTTGATCTGGCCAATCTCCCGCTCGTCGACTTGAAACCCATCGGGGACGCTGTCCGCAAAGAACGGAACCTTGTCGAGAAGGTCCTGCAGCGGGCCCATGTTCTGCAGCATCTGAAGCTGATCGAGGAAGTCATCGAGGGTGAACTGGCCGCGAAGCATGCGCTTGGCGTCCCGCTCGGCCTTTTCCTCGTCGACGACGTCCTCGAAGTCCTGCATCAAGCCGACGACGTCGCCCATCCCGAGAATGCGGCTCGCCATCCCCTCGGCACGGAACTCTTCGAGCCGGTCGAGCGTCTCCCCCGTGCCGACGAACTTCACCGCCGTCCCAGTCGCGTTCTTGATCGAAATCGCCGCGCCGCCGCGCGCGTCACCGTCGAGCTTGGTGAGGATCACACCGCTCAACCCGAGCAGCTCGTCGAAGGACTTGGCTGTCTTGACCGAGTCCTGACCGATCATGGCGTCGACGACCAGGAACACGTTTTGCGGACCGACCGCCGCGCGAATCTCGGCGAGCTCATTCATGAGCGCCTCGTCGATCGCGAGGCGGCCCGCGGTGTCGTAGATGACCGTGTCGCACTTGAGCTTCTTGGCGTGCGCGAGCCCCTTCTTGCAGATCTCGAGCGGCAAGCCGCCGGGGATCGAGAACACCGGCACGTTGATCTGCTCGCCGAGAACCTGGAGCTGCTCGATGGCGCCTGGGCGCGCGACGTCTGCCGCCACGAGGAGAGGCTTGCGCGCGTTGTTGGCCTCCAGCAGCCGCGCCAACTTCGCGGATGTGGTCGTCTTACCGGAGCCCTGAAGGCCAACCATCATGATGCCGGTCAGCTTGGGTCGCTTGGCGAACTCGACGGGCTCGCCCTCGAACGTCATCATCGACTCGAGCTCGTCCTGGCAGATCTTCACGAACTGCTCGGCCGGCCCAATCTTCACCTTGCGCTTCTTCGACTTGACCGCGGTCTCGACGACCTGGCCGATCGCTTTTTCTTTCACCCGCGCCAGGAACGCTTTGGTGACGCCAAACTCTACGTCGGCTTCGAGCAACGACAGACGCACGTCGCGGAGCGCCTGATCGATATTCTCTTCTGTGAGCTCGGCGACTCCGGCGAGGCGATTGCGGGCGTTGCGAAAGCCCTTTGTGAGCGTCTCAAACATACGGCGATGGATTCCCGGTGCTGCGGCTCGTGCGCGTAGCATGCGTCGAAGCCGCTACGCAACCTGCTTCGCACCTTGACCGCCGGTTTCGGCCGTTGGATGGTGCCCACGCATGGCGCAGAAGCTGCCCAAGAAAGGGGATCCGAAGACGATCTACGTGATCGACATCAGCTCCTATGTGTTCCGCGCCTACCACGCGCTTCCGCCGCTTTCGAACAGCAAAGGCGAGCCGACACACGCGGTTTCTGGGGTCTGCAGCATGCTGCTCAAGCTGCTGCGCGAGCACGAGCCCCATGGAGTCATCGTGGCGATGGACTCCAAACAGAGATCGTTTCGCAAGGATCTGTACGAGCCGTACAAAGCGAATCGTCCGCCCGCACCACCCGATCTGCAGCAACAGATGGTTCGCGTCCGGGAGGTCGTCGAGGCATGGGGCATGTCGCCCATCGAGGCCCCGGGTTTCGAAGCCGACGACATCATCGCGACCCTCGTGGTGCAGGCCCGCGAAAAGGGGCTCCAAGTCGTCATCGTCAGTGCAGACAAGGATTTGCTCCAGCTCGTCGGCTCCGGCGTCGTCATGTACGACACGATGCGAAACAAGGTATTCGGCGCCGAGGAGACCCGCGAGAAGCTCGGCGTCGATCCAGGGCAGGTGCGGGACCTGCTCGCACTGATGGGCGACAGCTCCGACAACGTCCCGGGTGTGCCTTCAGTGGGACAGAAGACAGCGGCCAAGCTCCTCGAAGAATACGGGAGCTTCGAAGGCATCTACGAGAACCTCGACAGCATTACGCGCAAGGCGCTCAAGGCCAAGCTAACGGACCATCGTGAGGACGCGCTGACCTCCCGCGACCTCGTGACCCTTCGCTCGGATCTCGCGATCGATGAGGACGCGGTGACTCGTCCCTTCGAAGGTGGGGATACCAAGGCGCTTCGAGCGATCTTCAGCGAGCTCGAGCTCACGCGTCTACTCGCCCAACTCCAGTCGGAATCGCGGGACGAGTCGGCTCCCGCGGCCGAAGGGCACTACGAAACGATCACCAGTGCCGACGGCCTTGCCAGAATCGCTAGCACGATTCGCGAGACCGGCAGCTGCGCGCTGTACTCCGTGATGGACATCGACGATCCGGTTCGCGCAGAGCTCGTTGGCGTTGCGGTCTGCTGGGTGGAAGGTGTCAGCGCGTACATCCCCCTGGACCATCGGTACATCGGAGCGCCGGATCACTTGAGCTGGGCTGAAGCCGAAGCGGTCCTCACGCCGCTGCTCGAGAACTCGCTCATCCCAAAGCTCGCGCTTGCCAAACGAGAGATGGTGTTTTGGGCCCGGCGCGGAGTGACGCTTCGAGGCGTTCGCTTTGACCCATCACTGGCGAGCTACCTTCTCGACCCATCACGGCACGCCCATCGATTGGAAGACGTGGCTCGCCAGGAGCTGGATGGCGACCTCAGCGAAGAGACCGCCGTGCGAGGCAAAGGCAAGAAGGCGCTGACCTGGGATGAGGTCGAGGTGGAGCCCGTCGCCGCGTACGCCAATGAGCGCGCCGACTTCACGTACCGGCTGAGTGAGCTGCTCACCCCGCGCATGCACGAAGGGGAGTTCGAGCGGCTGTTCTACGAGATCGAGCTACCGCTGGCCGGGGTGCTGGCGACGATGGAGCTGACCGGGATCAGGGTCGACACCGAGCCGCTCGCCAAGCTCTCCGAAGAGGCTGGGGTGGAGCTCGAGAGGCTCCACGCTCAGTGCACCGATCTCGCCGGCCATGATTTCAACGTGTCCTCGCCGAGGCAGCTCGAAACCATCCTGTTCGATGAGCTCGACCTGCCGGTCATCAAGAAGACCAAGACGGCCCGATCAACCGACCACGAGGTCCTCGAGGAGCTTGCTCTGCTCCATCCCTTGCCCCAGGCAATCCTCGAGCACCGCTCGCTTTCCAAGCTCAAGAGCACGTATTTAGACGCTTTGCCGCGAGAGGTGAATCCTGACACGGGACGCATCCACACCCGCTACAACCAGCTGGTCACTGCCACCGGACGACTCTCTTCGAGCGACCCAAATCTCCAGAACATCCCCATCCGCACCGAGATGGGCCGCCACGTCCGCGACGCCTTCGTCCCGAAGGAGGGCTGGTCGATGCTCGCCGCGGACTACTCGCAAATCGAGCTTCGGGTGCTCGCGCACCTCAGCCGAGACCCGGCGCTCGTGGACGCCTTCTCGCGGGGAGACGACGTCCATGTCCAAACCGCCTGCGCACTCTTCGGCGTCCAGCCCGACGAGGTCACCAAGAGCATGCGTGGCCAGGCCAAGACAGTGAACTTCGCGGTCATTTACGGCCAGACTCAGTTCGCGCTCGCGCGAAACCTCAAGATCGAACGCAGTGAAGCCAAGCGTTACATCGACGCCTTCTTCGATCAGTACGCCGGCGTCAAATCATTCCTCGACGAGGTCGTCGAACAGGCCCGCGCAAACGGCCTGGTGACTACCTTGCTGGGCCGCCGTCGATCGCTCGCCGACATCCGAAGCACCAACCATAACCTTCGAGCGGCGGCCGAACGAATCGCCCGCAACACCCCGATTCAGGGAACGGCAGCCGACATCATGAAAGTCGCCATGGTGCGCATCCAACACGAGATCGAGAGGCGACGGATGCAGAGCCGCATGGTGTTGACCGTGCACGATGAGCTGGTGTTTGAGTCGCCGCCGGAGGAGCGGGAAACGCTGGAGAAGCTGGTTGTGGACCACATGCAGAACGCAGTGCCGCTGTCTGTGCCGCTGCCGGTTGACGTGGGGTGGGGCGCCAACTGGGGCGCGGCGCACTGATACTGTCGGTGCCGCTGACGGCGGCGCTACGGCAACAACCCGAAGTGCCGCAACCCTTCCAGCACCCCCCGCGCATACGGTTGCTCTGCGAAATAGATGCGCTCTGCGATCCCCCGGGCCACCGACTCGATGCCCAGGTCCTTCTTGAGTGCCTCGTCGGCATTGCCGACCACGATCGCCCGGTACCCCGTTAGCATCGCAGCGCGGTCGTTGCCGGAGTCGCCGGCGTACACCAGGTGCTGCTCGTCGACGCCGGTGACGTCGTGTAGGTATCGAATGGCATAGTCCTTTGCGATGCCCGCGGGGAGCACGTCGAGGAGTCCTCGGCCGGAAACGGGATCGTGGCTCGGAACGAGATTCACCTTGGCGTGCGCGGCATCGAGCCGCGACTGGACGGTTTCCACGAAAGGCTCCGGCCGGCCCTTCGTGTAGTAGCTGACCTTGAACTCTGCCTGTTTTTCCTCTTCTTGAAGCTCGAGGCCGTCCAGATCGCCGATCGCGGCGCGTATGTCCTCTCCGCTCAAGCCGCCGAATGCCTCTCGCATCGCTCGGCGGTATGCCTCGTCTGGCTCGAAATTTCCGTCCGCCCTACGATACACGGTCGTTCCGACGTCGCAGATGAACCAATCGGGCAGCGGAAGGCCGACCTCCGTGATCCCTGCAAGCCCAAGAGACAAGTGGCGCCCGGTCACGTAGGCGAGCTTCAAGTCTTCAGCGGCTGCAATCGCAGCCACCAACTCCACGACCTCGCGCAACCTCGGAGCGTCGCGCTCGAGTGGAATCAGCGTGCCGTCCAGATCTGACGCCAGTAGGGACCGTGTTATGCTCATCCGGACGTGAGCCTAGCGAGTACTGAACCGACCTGCACCCAGGAAAGCGGCAGCTGATAGCTCGTGCATCGCTTCCACAAACGACCTGTCATTTTTGGGGAGGTCCTGTTCGACCATTTTCCGGACGGCAGCCGCGTCTTGGGCGGCGCGCCGTTTAATGTCGCGTGGCACCTTCGGGGGTTTAACTCCAATCCCCTCGTGATTAGCGCGGTCGGCGACGACGCCGAGGGCCGCGAGGTGGTGGAGCGGATGACCAGCTGGGATCTCATGACCCACGGCGTGCAATCCGACAAAACGCACCCCACGGGCCGCGTCACCGCCAGCATCGTCGACGGAGAGAATCGCTTCGAGATTGCCAAAGGCCAGGCCTGGGACTTCATCCAGGCCGGTCCGGCGCTTCAGGCAGCGTCCGAGGAACCCGCCGGGCTGCTCTATCACGGCTCGCTCGCGCTTCGCTCCGACGAGAGTTGGACCACGATTCAACGCTTGAAGGACCAAACCGACGCGCCGTCCTTCATCGACATCAACCTGCGCGATCCGTGGTGCACGAGAGACAAAGTCGACTGGTGTCTGTCCACGGGCAACTGGGTCAAGCTCAACGACAACGAGCTTGCAGAGCTGACCTCGAAGCCGACCAAGTCATTCGAGGATTGCCGCGACGCCGCGCTTGCTATCGCGGCCGAGCACAGCATCGAAGGCGTGATCGTGACGCGCGGGGGGGAGGGGGCGCTTTCGATAATCGGCGGCACGAGGGCGTTCGAGGCCCACGCAGCACCGGTGAAGCACCTGGTCGACACCGTCGGGGCCGGCGATGCGTTCAGCGCTGTCGTCTGCCTCGGGCTTCTCCAGGAATGGGACCACCAGGTCACGCTCGACCGAGCGGCCGCGTTTGCGGCCGACCTCTGTGGTATTCGCGGCGCAACCACGACCGACTTCGCACTCTACGAGCGCCACCTCACCGAATGGGCCAAGGACACCAGCGCGGGCACGATAAGCGCCCCCGGTCCGCACGAGCTCTACGTCCTGTCCTTGACCATTCACGGCTTGGTTCGCGCGACCGAAATCGAGCTTGGGCGGGACGCCGACACGGGCGGACAAGTCTCGTACGTGGTCGACCAGGCAAGGGCGCTCGCGGCGCACCCCGAGGTCGAGCGCGTCGACGTGGTCACCCGCTTGATCCAGGACCGGCGCGTCGACGAGAGCTACTCGCGTCCGTTCGAGCCCATTTGCCCCGGCGCCCAGATCGTTCGCATCCCGTTTGGGCCGCGACGCTACCTTCGAAAAGAAACCCTGTGGCCGCATCTCGATAGCCTTCTCGACCAGCTCGCCCGATACGTGCGCATGCAAGAGCGCACCCCAGACCTGATCCACGGACACTACGCTGACGCCGGATATGTCGGTTCACGGCTGGCCAAGCTCCTCGGCGTCCCTTTCGTGTTCACCGGGCATTCACTCGGGCGCGTGAAGCAACTACGGCTCGCGTCCAAGGGCGAGGCGAGCGAGCAGACCTACCGGTTCGCCCAGCGGATCGAAGCCGAAGAACGCACGCTCGAAAGCGCCGCGCTCGTGATCGCGAGCACGCGCCAAGAAGTGCACGAACAATACGAGCTGTACGATCACTACCAGCCCGATCGCATGCAGGTCATCCCGCCCGGCGTCGATCTGTCGCGCTTTGCCCCGCCCGAAGCGTCTGCGCCCCGTCCGGCCATCGCCGCCGAGCTCGACCGATTCTTGAAGGACCCGAACAAGCCGATGGTCTTGGCCTTGGCGCGCGCGGACGAACGCAAGAACTTCGAGGGCTTGGTCCGCGCCTTTGGCGAAACCGAAGGGCTACGGGAGATGGCGAACCTGGTCATCGTCGCTGGCAACCGCGACGACATCGGCGACCTGGCGGCCGGACCACGAAAGGTCTTGACGCAAATTCTCACACTCATCGACCGCTACGACTTGTACGGCTCGGTCGCGTATCCCAAGCACCATAATTCCACTGACGTTCCGGAACTCTACCGGCTCACGGCAAAGACGCGAGGCGTGTTCGTCAACCCCGCGCTGACCGAACCGTTCGGCCTCACGCTGCTCGAAGCCGCTGCCACCGGGGTGCCGCTCGTGGCGACGAACGACGGCGGACCGCAGGACATCATCGGCACTTGCAACAATGGCCTCCTGGTCGACGCGCTCGATTCCAACGCGATCGGCGAAGCCATACGCGACGCGCTCAGCGACCCGGCGCGCTGGACTCGATGGTCGAAAGACGGGATCGAGGCCGCCCATGCGAACTACTCCTGGGACAGCCACGCGGCGCGCTACGTGGAAGAGGTCATCAAGGCCGTGAAAGGCACGCGCCCGGTCCCCGTGTATCGGCAACGCACCAAGCTCGCCGGCATGGACAGGCTGCTCGTCACCGACGTCGACGACACCTTGACCGGCGACGACGAGGCCATGGCCACGCTGATGGAGCGCTTGGACTCCACCGATGCCAACGTCGGATTCGGCATCGCTACCGGTCGCACACTCAACGAAGCGTTGGCGCTGATGGACGAGCTCGAGGTGCCGGTCCCCGATGTGCTCATCACCGCCGCAGGAAGCGAGCTGCACTATGGAACGCACCTGCTTCCGGACCGTTCATGGGAGCGCCAGATCCGCTACCGTTGGGACCGGGACGAGGTGCAGCGAGTGCTGAGCGGGATGCCCGGGCTCAAGCGAGTGACGCAGGCCGAAACGAAGTATCGGCTTCGCTATCGACTGGACCCCAAACGCGCCCCTAAGCTCAGAGAGATCCGCCGCCGCGTTCGCCAGCAAGGGCTCCGGGTGACCACCATCTTGGATCATGAAATCTATCTGGACGTGCTCCCCATTCGTGCGTCGTGTGGGTTTGCGATCCGCTTTTTCTGCTTCAAGTGGAACCTCGAGCCGCAGCGACTGCTCGTCGCGGGCGATTCAGGGAACGACTGGGACATGCTTTCGGGAGATACGCTGGGCGTGGTAGTGAGCAACCACACACCCGAACTCGAGCGCCTTCGGGGACGGCCGCGTGTATATTTTGCAAAAAGCGCACACGCTCGGGGGATCCTCGAGGGGATAGACTACTATGATTTCCTCGGGGACATTTGGGTCCCGCCGGAGGAACAGGAATGATCAAGACTCTCGAAGAACTGCTCCACACCCACCGCGAGCCGATCTATGTCCTGTTCGGACGGTTGAAGGCGATGGACCGCCAGTTCCTGCTGTCGTCCGACTTGTCGCACGAGTTCGAGCAGTTCTGTCAGTCGGAGGTCGGCGCTCCGCTTCTGCAAACCGAGATGTCCTCGATCATGCGGCACGCGCAAGAGGCAGTCGTCGACGAGCCGTTCATCAACCTCGCGGTGCGGGCGCGCGTAGGGCGTTGGAATTACGTGCAGGTGCACACCGAAGAGATGCAGTGCCGAGAGCTTACCGTCGCCGAGTTCTTGGACATCAAAGAACGCCTGGCAGCGGGGATTCCGCCCGGCGAGCGCTATGTCCTCGAAATCGATCTCACACCCTTCGAGCGCCGCTTTCCGAAGCTCAAAGACGCCCGGAACATCGGGCGCGGCGTGGTATTCCTGAACCGACACTTGTCTGGGCGCCTTTTCGTGGACGGTGGGCGCGGGCACAAGCTCCTGTTCGACTTCCTGCAGGTGCACGAGGTTCGCGGGCAGCAGCTGATGTTGAACGGGACGCTTCAGGACGAGGATGAGCTCCGAGAGGCGCTCAACAAGGCACTGGAGATCCTGGGCGCGCGCGAAGACGAGGGCGATGGCCTCAACCGCGAGCTTCGCCGACTGGGCTTCGAGCCGGGATGGGGGCGCACGCCGGCCCAGATCCGGGAGATGATGGAGCTCCTGCTCGACATCCTCGAAGCGCCTTCGCCCCGGAACCTCGAGGCCTTCCTGGCGCGGATGCCAATGATCTTTTCGATCGCGATCGTTTCGCCGCACGGTTATTTTGGGCAGTCCAACGTCCTCGGCAAACCAGATACAGGCGGCCAGATCGTCTACATCCTCGACCAGGTCCGCGCGCTGGAGCGCGAAATGCGAGCGTCGATCCACGACCAAGGCCTGGACATCGAGCCACAAATCGTCGTCCTCACGCGCTTGATCCCCGAAGCCGATGGAACGACCTGCGACCAGCGAATCGAGCCAATCCTAGGCACGGAAAACGCGCGCATCCTTCGCGTGCCATTTCGCGAGTACGAGAGCGGGGAGGTCATTCCACAATGGATCTCGCGCTTCGCGGTCTGGCCATACCTCGAACGTTATGCGGTCGACGCGGAGCGCGAGCTTCTCGCAGAGCTCGGGGGCATGCGGCCCGATTTCGTCATCGGTAACTACTCGGATGGCAACCTCGTCGCGACCATGCTGGCGCACCGGCTCGGGGTCACCCAATGCAACATCGCGCACGCCCTCGAGAAAACGAAATACCTGTTGTCGGACTTGCACTGGGAGCATCACGAAACCGAACACCATTTCGCGGCCCAATACACCGCCGACTTGATGGCGATGAACACGGCGGACTTCATCATCACCAGCACCTATCAAGAGATCGCCGGCACGGCTGATAGCGTCGGACAGTACGAAAGCTACAGCTCCTTCTCTTTGCCGCGGCTCTACCGGGTGATCTCTGGGATCGACTGCTTCGACCCGAAGTTCAACATCGTCTCGCCGGGCGCCGACACACGCATCTTTTTTCCATACTTCGACGAGAAACGTCGCCCCGAAGAGCTCCGCAAAGAGATCGAGACGATGGTCTATGGCTCACCCACTTGCGCATTCCGAGGGTTGTTGACAGACCAGGACAAGCCGCTGCTCTTTTCGATGTCGCGCTTGGATCGCATCAAGAATATGGCCGGCCTGGTCGAGTGGTACGCGCAAAACGAAGAGCTCCGCAAGACGGCCAATCTTCTAATCGTTGGCGGCCGGCTCCGTGTCGAAGAGTCCAACGACCGTGACGAGCGGGAGCAGATCGAGCGCATGCACTGGCTCTTTGACGAGTACGGGCTCGAAGGAAACGTTCGCTGGGTCGAGATGCAGACTGACAAGACGAAGGTCGGGGAGTTCTATCGATTTGTTGCCGACCAGCGGGGCGCCTTCGTGCAGCCTGCGTTGTTCGAGGCGTTCGGCCTCACGGTCGTCGAGGCAATGTGCAGCGGGCTCCCCACGTTCGCGACTCGTTTTGGCGGGCCGCTCGAAATCATCGAGGACGACGTTTCGGGCTTCCACGTCGATCCAACACAGGGCGGGGAGTCCGCGCAGAAGATACTCAGGTTCTTGCAGGCCTGTGAGAAGGACCCAGACAATTGGGACAGGATCTCGAAGGGGGGCATCCAGCGAGTGGAGGAGCGCTACAACTGGGACCTCTACGCCTCGACTCTTCTCAAGCTCTCGCGCATCTATGGCTTTTGGCGGTACATTTCCTCACTGGAGCGCGACGAGACACGGCGGTATTTGGAAATGTTCTACGGGTTGCTACTCCGCCCGCTGTCGAAGCGGGTGCTCGATCAACACGAGCACTGAACCAGCCAGTCAACGTGCTCGTGCCCTTCGGGCCTTCTATTGCTCAAACGGCAGGGATATCGTTTCTCCCTCCGTCCCTTTCGCGTGCCGTGAGCCGTCGTCGGTGAGGACCTCTACGTCGAGCGCACGCACGGGACGCGTCCGGCGACCTTCCCGCGCAGCGATGCTCACCTCGACGACGCCATCCTTCAGCACGGCTTGATACGTCGTCAGCAGGTATTGACCCTCGCGATAGCCGAATGCATCGCCGGCATCCTCGTAGAGGCGTCCCAAGGCCTTTCCCGTGGCGTCGAGCGAGACCAGCAAGGTCAACGGTCCCGCGAACGCCTCCTCGGCGGTCTGCCCCCCAGGTCCCACGGGAACGATGGCGCCGTCGCGGAGTCGCAAGACGGGGTGTGCGGGATCGGAAACGGAATCTTCCCCAGCCAGTGAGAAGCGGCGCCACGCGCCCCTGGACACTCGGAAATCATGCGCGCCGGTGTCCAACAGTCGAGGCTGGACAAGCACGTCGCCGCCCAATAGGAACGAGTGATCTTCATCGCGGAGCGAGAGGTCCGCGGGGTCGGCGAAGAACACCGGACGCGCGACGGGGAGCCCCTTCGTCGCCGCTTCGTGGAACGCGGTGTAGAGATAGGGAAGCAGCCGATAGCGCCGCTCGAGGGCATGCCTGGAGACTTCCTCGACAGCCGCTCCAAACGACCAGGGCTCCTGATCCCCTGCGAGCGAGTTGTGGGTCCGGCAGAACGGCAGGAACGCACCAACGCTGATCCAATGCGCGAAGAGCGCGGGCGAGGGCGTCCCGGCAAACCCACCGATATCGGGTCCGCAAAACGGCTGGCCGGACAAACCGAGGTTCAACACCATCGGCACCGACCATTGGAGGTGCTGCCAGCTCGAAACATTGTCCCCGGTCCACGTCGCCGCGTAGCGTTGACCGCCGAGGTAGCTCGAACGCGAAAGCACGAAGGGGCGGCGCTCCGGCCTCGACGCCCGCATGGCCTCCTCTGTAGCTTTCGCCATCAAGAGTCCGTAAACGTTGTGGTATTGGGCATGGCTGCCAGGCGCGAGACCGTTGCCCCCTCGATGCTGTAGGTCCTCGGGAAGCTCTGCACCGAGCGGTAGAATCGGGGAGGGTTCATTGAGGTCTACCCATACGCCGTCCATCCCGTGCTCCAGAAACTCCGTCGTGTGGCGCGCCCACCACGCCCGCGTCTCGGGGCGGGTGTAGTCCGGCAAGGCCGCTTCGCCGGGCCAGGTGCTCTCGCGATGCTCGTGGCCTTCGGCATCGTGAAGGAAGTGCCCTTCTGAAACGCCTTCGTCATAGACGCTATACCCCGCCTCTGCTTTGACTGCGGGATCGAGAATCCACACCGACTTGAAGCCCAACTCGTGAAGGTAGTCGTTGGTGCCATCCGGGTCGGGGAAGCGCTCAGGGTCGAAGGTGAAGACCTTGTATTCATCCATGTAGTGGATGTCGATCCAGATCACGTCACAGGGGATCGCGCGCTTTCGAAACTCGCGAGCCAGACTACGAACGCGGCCGTCGGGATAGTACGAGAAGCGGCATTGGTGATAGCCGAGCGCCCAGTGCGGCGGCAGCTCGATCCGCCCGGTAAGGTCAGCTAACCGCCGCACGACATCTTGCGGAGACGCGCCCTCGATCACGATCACGGGGAAGGGCTGCGCGCACGTCAGGCGAATTCCGTCACGCAGATCGATGCCGAGTCGATATGTCGTGTCGGCAAGCACCCCGAATGCGCTCCCGTCGCCACGAACAGCCAGCACCCAAGGGTGAGCCTGATAGAGACTCTTCGAGCGCTCGTCGTAGTGCGGAACTACACTCCCATCGTCTTCGATCCGGAACGGCTGTTTGGCCCAGCACTCGGTGACGAAGCCGTTGCGAAGAAGAGGACCTGCGACTTCGCCGGTGCCGTACAGGCTGGTGCCGGCATCGATGGGGATGTTAGCCACTAACCCGTCGACGGTACGGTCGAACTGCGGAACGGTGCGCCACGAGTCAGGCACAGCTCCGAGTGCGGGAAGCGGCTCGGCTAGAGCGAAGGAGGGCGGGAGCGTGGAGGGGTCGACGTCGGGGGGAACGAAACGAGCAACGCCGTCAGCGATCAGTCCCGGATCCTGATGCGACGCCCTAACCATGACCCGCACAGTAGCTCACCGGCACTGACACAGGCACTGACGCTGTCACTAACACTTTGGTTGCGTATGGAGGGGCACGGCGGAACGCCGTGCCCCGGTCACCTCTACGGACATCCATCCACACAGACCCGAAACTCGCTCTCGCAAGCTGCCACGCAACTCTTGTCCTTCATCTCGCAATAGGTGTTGCAGCCAGCCCATCGGTCATTGCAGAGCGGGACGCAGCCCGGCGTGTGATACTCGGCGGGTGGAGAGCGCGGGTATTCGTGCTCGAGCGCGGGGATCGCCTCTGGCTCCTGGCTCGGAAGCGGCCTCGTCGACCCGTCGACGGCGAGCTGCCCGAGACGCATTTCGGCATAGCGGATGAGCTCGGGCGGCTGGTTCTCCGCTTGCTCATCGAGCCAGTGGCTCCAGCAACTGCGACGCTGAGCCGGGGTTACCGACGGATCGAAGTCGGCGCCGTAGCACTGCTCGTAGTAGTCCGTGCTTCTTTGGGCTTGTTTAAGGCTGGGTCCGCATGCAATTGAAACCAACAGGCAAGATGAGAAAAGCAAACGAGACATGACGGCGGAAGGTATCACCGCCGACGAGCCCAACCAAGCTCCGGTCGCCGGGTGGGGCACGTACGAGGCCAAGAGCCTTGGGACGCTCTGGCTCGCGTGGACCGACACGGGGTTGCTGCGACTCTCCTTCGATCGCTTGGGGGGCGTCCAGGCGCAGGAGACGCAAGTTCCCGCGATGTACTCCGACCCCTTGACCCACTACTTCGGGGGTCAGCAGGAGGACTTTGCAGGCGTACCGCTCGACCTCAGAGGAACCGACTTCCAGCTACGCGTCTGGAACGCGCTCCGCAAGATTCCATGGGGTGAAGTGCGCACCTATGGGGGCATCGCTCAGGAGATCCACTCGCCTCGGGCGATGCGCGCCGTGGGCCAAGCCAATCACGTCAATCCGGTTCCGATCATCGTCCCGTGCCACCGCGTCGTCGAAGCCGGGCATCACCTCGGCGGTTACGGCGGAGGGCTCGAACGCAAACAGGTTCTCCTCGAGCTCGAAGGCGTCCGCTTCCACGAGGGTGTCGTGCGACCCGGTCAGATGGAGCTCTTCTGAGCTACATGTAGCGCGCGACCAACAAACAGGCGACCACGAGCGCGCCCGCCGCAAGGCTGATCTTGTCCTTCAGCGCGAACAGCACGGGATCATCGTGCATTTGATCCCGCGCGGCTAGGAACCAAATCCGCATGATCCAGTAAACCAAGATCAGGCAGATGCCCCAGAGCGCCTCGGGTCGCGCATAATACACCACCATCGCGGGGCTGTTGATGTAGAGCGCGAACACGAGCACCGCGAGCAAACCCGACGCGGGGCCCGCCGAGGCGATGATCGGGATATCGGCCGGAACGTAGTTGCGGCCCTTGAGGGCGTGACCGCCGGCGCCTCTGACCTGGATGAGCTCGGCGTAGCGCTTCACGAACGCCAGACTCGTGAAGAAGAAGATCGAGAACGCAAGCAACCAAGGTGAAAGCTTCACTTCGACGGCCACACCACCGGCCATCACCCGGTAGGTGAAGAGCGACGCCAACGTAAGCACGTCGATGATCATTCTCTGCTTGAGAACGAACGAATATGCCGTGGTGAGGGCCACGTAGCCGAACAGCACCAAGACGAACCGGGGGTTTACGCAGGCAGCGGCAAGGGTGATCGACAAGGCCAGAGAGCCCAGCGAAAGGGCGATGCCCTCGGGAATCGACAAAGTGCCAGCAGCAAGCGGGCGCTGGCGTTTGCTCCGGTGTTGACGGTCCGACGGCAGGTCGACCAGGTCGTTCAAGACATAAATGGACGATGCGCAGAGGCTGAACGCAGCAAACGCCATCAACGCGGTAAGAACCAAGTTGAGATTCGTGTACTGGTGCGAGAAGTACAACGGTACGAACAACAGGACGTTCTTGGCCCACTGGTGAGGCCGAAGCTCTTTCACCGCTGCCTTCCACTTGTTCGATCGCTTCGAAAGTACCGTCACCTTGGGAAGCGAGTGCTCGGCCCGTCTGCGCAGGCTCGAGCTCGGGCAAACCATGATCGCTTCATTTGCGGCCTTCCAGACCGGCAGATCTGCCGACGAGTCGCCCACGTATTGAAAACCTCCCGCGCCAAAGCGCGACACGAGAAGCTCGGCCTTGCGGCCGGCCTTGAGATTGCGCTCTCCATCGCTGCCGATCGCTTCGTCGAACCGTCCGACGTGTGCAGCGACGGCATCCGCTGTGCGTTGGTCCGACGCGGTGACCAGCAGCACTTGGCGACCGTCCTCGCGCGCCCGGCGTATCTCATCCAAGACCTCCTCTCGGTAAGGAAGCGTGGCCGGGTCCACGGGCGCGTTCTGCGCCAAGTAGCGCTTGAGCTTGGGCCGGCCGCTCGTGAGGGAAGCAAGCGCGCCGAAGACCTTCCAGGGCGCGGTCTTCAACAAGCTGAGAAAGCCCTCCGCCATCGTGTCGGTCGCCACCAGCGTTCCGTCGAGGTCCACACACAGCGGCCCCGTCGTCGAAGCGGAGGTAGAAGCTGTAGGCGGCGTGTTCAAGATCCCCTTCTCAAAGGCTATTCAATGCCGCTTCCAGCCGCTCGCGCTTCTCGCGGAGCTCGGACTCGGCGCGCCGCGACTTTTCGACCACAGCCGCGGGCGCTCGCCCGACGAAGCTGGGATTACCGAGCTTTTTCTCGAGCACACCAAGCTCCTTCTCGAGCTTCTTGAGGTCGCGCTGCAAGCGGTTTCGCTCCTTTTCAGTGTCGATAACGCCCGGAACCGCTGCCCGAACCCCCGGGTTCACGAACACGGCGGCGTTGTCGAAATGGGCCGCGGGATCGTCCAGCTTGGCCGCATCCGCTTCGAAGCACAGCTCGCAGCGCGCCAGCGTCTCGATGGTCGAGCGCTCGGCCTCTAGCACCGCGCGCTTTGCTTCGTCGCCGGTGTGCCAATGGATCTTCATTGGCTGACTCCTCGGGAGATCGTGCTCGGCGCGAATCGTTCGCGCGCTGCTGACAAACGCCTGTACTATCTCGAAGTCGCGCTCCGCATCGCGGTCGAGCTTGGCATCGACCAACGCGGACGGAAACCGGCTGATCATGATGCTCTGGGGCGCCTGGTCCCACTTGGGAACCCGCTGCCAGATCTCCTCGGTGATGTGCGGCATCATTGGGTGCAGCGCACGCAGGACGGTCTCGAGCGCGTGCACCAACGTGGCTTCGGTCTCCTGCACTAGGCCAGCATCGCCGCTATCGAGCGCCGGTTTGCTGGCCTCGAGAAACCAATCGCAAAGCTCGCCCCACACGAAACGGTAGAGCGCGCCGGACGCCTCGTCGAGTCGGTACGCGTCGAGGCCCGTGGAGGCGGCGTCGAGCGCCTGATGGAGGCGCGACAGCACCCACCGATTCGCAAGCGCCTTGGGCTGCGGGCATTGCTGTGAGGCCTTCGTCGAAGAACCGCTCAGACGCATCAGCGCATAACGCGATGCGTTCCAGAGCTTGTTGGCGAAATTCCGATAGCCTTCGATTCGCTTGATCGACAGCACGATGCGGCGCGACTGCGGCGAATAGCTGAGCAGCGTCATCCGCAGCGCGTCGGCGCCGTAGGCCGCAAAGCCATCGGGGTAGGTCGCTTTCAGGTACTTGATGCCCGCCTTCTTCGCCCCAGCCTTTTCCGCCTTCGCGATGAGCTCTTCGCCAGTCGCCCCGTAAATCACATCGAGCGGATCGACGACGTTTCCCTTCACCTTGCTCATCTTGTCGCCGCGCTCGTCGGTCACCAAGCCAGCCAACAAAACTCGCGTAAACGGAACCTCGCCCATGAAGTGCAGGCCCATCATGATCATGCGCGCGACCCAGAAGAACAGGATGTCGTATCCCGTCTCCATGTCCTGCGTCGGGTAGAATCGTTCGAGGGCCAAGGTCTTTTCGGGCCACCCGAGCGTCGAAAACGGCCACAACGCGGAGCTGAACCAGGTATCGAGCACATCGTCGTCCTGGCGAATCGAAGTGCTCCCGCACCCACCGCAGGCCGTCGCATCCTCGCGCGACACCGTCACGTGGTCGCAGTCGTCGCAGTACCACGCCGGAATCGGGTGTCCCCACCAAAGCTGCCTCGAAATGCACCAATCTTGGATGTTGCGCAGCCAGTGGAAGTACGTCTTGCTCCACTCGGGCGGTAGGATCTGAATCGTGCCGTCTTCGACCGCTTTGATCGCCGGCGCGGCCAGTGGCTTCGTCTTCACGAACCATTGGGTCGAGATCATCGGCTCAACGACGGCCCCAGAACGCTGCGAGCGTGGCAGCGTCATCATGTGCTTCCTACTACCACGGGCGAGCCCGAGGTTGGCGAGCTCGTTTTGCACCGCCTCGCGCGCCTCGGAGCGCCCGAGCCCCTGGAACGGTCCGCCATTTTCGTTGAGCGTGCCGTCGAGCTCGAAGATGTTGATCTCCTCGAGGCCATGCCGCTTGCCGGTGGCAAAGTCGTTGGGGTCGTGAGCGGGGGTCACCTTCACGACGCCCGTGCCGAACTCTGGGTCGACCAGCTCAGCGTCGAGAATCACAGGAATCATCCGATCGACGAAGGGGTGACGAACATACTTGCCGTGCAGATGCCGGTGACGTTCGTCATCGGGGTGAATCGCCACGGCCGTGTCCCCGAGCATCGTCTCGGGACGCGTAGTCGACACGACCACCTCGCCATCCCCATCGGCAAGCGGGTAGGCGAAATCGAACATCACGCCCTCGACGTTCTCCTCCTGCTCGACCTCGAGGTCCGACAATACGGTCTGCGACTCGACGTCCCAGTTCACCAATCGGGTGTCTCTGTAGATCAGCCCCTCCTCGTGCAGGCGCACGAACGCCTCACGCACGGCGCGCACCATGTCGGGGTCCATCGTGAACTTGGTTCGCGGCCAGTCGCACGAGGCGCCCATCTTCCGGAGCTGCTGAAGGATCCGCCCGCCGGACTCCTCCTTCCACTGCCAGACCCGCTCGATGAACTTCTCGCGGCCGAGGTCGTAGCGCGTCAGGCCTTCCTTCTTGAGTTGGCGCTCGACGACCACCTGGGTGGCGATGCCGGCGTGGTCGATTCCGGGGACCCAGAGCGTGTTGTAGCCCTGCATCCGCTTGTGGCGACAGAGCACGTCCTCAAACGTCGTCCGGCAAGCGTGCCCCATGTGAAGCGAGCCTGTGACGTTGGGAGGCGGAATCGCCAGGGTGTACGTCGGTCGGTGGTCCTCCGGGTCCTCAGAGGCCGCAAAGTACCCGGAGGTCTCCCAGAACTCGTACCAACGCGTCTCGCTTTCGGTCGGCGAGTACTGCTTGGGCATCTCGTCAGACGGTTCGCTCATCCGACCGACCGTGTGCGGTGAAATCGCGAAGCAGTCAAGCCTCAGTCACCGACGAGACGGTGCAATTCCTCGCGGATCATCGCTTCGGCGAGATCGGGCACGACCTCCCAAACCACGCGCTCGACGACCTCGGCCGAAAGCTTGAGCACGCCCTCGACTTGGTCCGGCGTCAGCCCAAGGGTCTCGAGCCGCTCCACGACCGAATGCGACAGCGCTTCATTGACCGCAGCGGTCGCCTGCACAGGAGCAGCCGGAGACGACACCACCTTCGCGGCCGGCGCAGAAGCCCGCAGGGAAGGCGCGCCGGCTGGAGCAACCGAAACCTGCGCACCGCTCAGCGGTGTGGGCGCCATGGGCCGCGACGACGGACCATAGACCGGAAGCGGTGGCGGCGTGGGCCGATATGAAGGCTGAGAAATGGGCCTCGGTGGGGTCGTCGCCGGACGTGCGACGGGAATCGAGGGCGCCTCGTACAGGGCTTCGGCCTGGTCGGCGAGCTCGGTGGCCTTGTCGATGGCTTCTTGCGTATCGAACGGCTTTAGAATGTGGCCGTCGGCGCCAACTTCGGAAGCGCGAGCCTCATCGAGCGGACGGTGCTGGCTGGCCATCAGGATCACGGATGTGCCTGCAAGCTGTGGGTCGGACTTGATCGCGCGGGTCACCTCGTACCCGTCGAGCCCGGGCAACGACGCGTCGATGAACGCCACGTCCGGACCGAAATCACGCCCCTGTTGAAGTGCAAGCTCGCCGCTCTCGACGGCAAGCAGCTCCGCGTCTTCCCCCGCGAAAGTCATCTGCATGACCTTGCGCATGCTCACGCTGTCTTCGACGATCAGAATCCTCATCGACTCAAGCCCCGTTCACTTAGATGTATGCTCGCTGACATACGCGATCGGCACCTTCCCGGTCAAGAAGCGGCACGCCCGGTTTGACCCCATAGGCGGCCGCCGGTAGGGAGCGCTGGTGTCGGATTCGGGCCTACGCTGGCGCTACCGTGAGGAGGCTCCGAGGGCCCCCGAGGGCCGCTTTTCGCTCGAAGAGCTGATCGGGGGGCCGGGCCCAATCGAGCTAGACATCGGTTTTGGCCGTGGTTTGTCGCTTTTCGAGCGCACGGCCGTCTCTCCCGGCAGCCGCATCATCGGCATCGAGGTCAAGACCAAGCTCGCGTACAAAGTGAACGGACGGCTCCAGAAGCACGATCTCCAGAATGTGGCGATCTTGTGCGGGGATGCGCGCGAAATCTTGAAAAGGGCTGAACCAGCCGGATCGGTTCAGCAGGTGGCGCTGCACTTTCCAGACCCCTGGTGGAAGAAGCGGCACGACAAGCGGCGGGTCATCGGGGAGGCCCTTCTCACGGAGCTTCACCGTCTGATGAAACCCAGCGGCGCGCTGTTCATCCAGACCGACGTCGAGCACCGGGCTGAGCAATACGTTGGACAACTTCAGGACACGGCAGGCTTCACCCTCGCGTCGGACACAGGCTACGTCGACGCGAACCCGTTCAACGCGCGCTCCAATCGGGAAAAGCGAGCCATCGAAGACGGCTTGCCGGTTTGGCGTATTCTGGCGACGCGGGACTGATCACCGAAGGGCAACGGTGTGGCACGCTCGTCGCGCGCGCTCCCGCAACTCTTCTTGTCGCTCCTCGAGCGACTGATCGGGTTCGTGGCCGGGGATGAAATAGCCGAGGTCGTCGACGATGTCGTACAGTTCTTCGCCCTCGGCGAGCAACTTGCAGTTGCGCTTCTGCAGGGCATCCACCAGGCGGGGCACCGCATCGAGGCTGTGGGCCTTCGTGTCGTGCATCAGAAGGATGCCTCCCCGATCTCCGGTCTCTCTCTCGCGGCGCTCTAGGACGCGGAAGAAGGTGCGAACCACCTCCTCAGGCGTGCTCACCTCGAGGTCGCCGCCGTAGAGCGCCCACATCACGCTGGTGTACCCGTTTTCGCCCAGAAGCTGCTGGACACGCTCCGACAGGGCGCCGCCCGGGGGCCGGATCAATCGTGGCATGCGTCCGATCGTCCGCGCGATCTTCCGTTCGCTGATCGCGAGCTCGGCTTCGATCTCGGCGTTGCGAAGTAACGGAAGCTGTCGGTGGGTTTCGGTATGGTTGCCGACCGTGTGGCCCCTGCGAACGATCTCACGGACGATTGCGGCATGCTCCCGTTCCCAGGGGTTGCCGTTGCCAAAGCTCTCGGTCTTGACGAAGAACACGGCCTTGATGCCGAGCTCGTCGAGCATGTCCAAGAGGCGCGGGGTGGTCCTGCGCGATGGACCATCGTCGAACGTGAAGAGAATCGTGCGATGCTTACTACCGCCGCTGATGGTCAGACCGCTCGGAAAACGCAAGCCCGTCACGTCTTGGTTGGGGATCGGCACGACCTCTGCCACCTCGGGCCCCGGCTCCGCGTGAATGGGCTCGACGATGGGGGCTGGGGCCGGACGGAAGGCCAGCGGCGCGATCGCGACCGGGGCCGTACTGACCTCAGAGGCGCCCGCGAACGAGCCTCCGGCCACCATCGCGAGAGCGCAGCAGCTCAATCGAACCTTCCATGGGATCCTGGGCATCTTGCAGGCGATCGTACGAAAGCGCGGGCGGCAGATGCGAGAAAGCCGCAGCACCTGGACAGGTCTGCAGTTGCAACGGCGGATCGCATCGAGTACCCCGTGCGCCTTACGGGTACTAAAGTGATTGAAGTCGAGGCTCTCAGCAGGCGGTACGGAAGCCGACTCGCGGTAAACGAAATTTCCTTCCGTGTGGAACCGGGGGAAATCGTTGGTTTCCTGGGTCCGAACGGCGCAGGCAAGACGACGACACTCCGCATGCTGACCGGCTATCTCGCGCCAACGTCAGGCACGATTCGGATCGACGGCATCGACGCGGTGAAGAACTCGATTCGAGCGCGCGAGCGCCTCGGGTACATGCCGGAAGGTGTTCCGCTGTATCGCGAGATGCGCGTGTACGAGTACCTGCGCCACCGGGGCGCGCTCAAGGCTGTTCCGAATATCGCCGAAGCTATCGACCGCTCCCTCGACCTCGCAGGTGTCGCAGACGCGCGTACGCGAATCGTTGGCCAGCTCTCCAAGGGCTACCGGCAGCGTGTTGGGCTCGCCGAAGCGCTCATCGCCGATCCGCCGATTCTAATCCTCGATGAACCTACCTCCGGCTTGGATCCCAACCAGGTCCGACACTTCCGTGAGCTCGTACGGAGCTTCAGCGGCAAGAAGACTGTGCTGCTCTCGAGCCACATCCTGTCCGAAGTCGAGGCGGTGTGTGACCGGGTGATCATCATTCGAGAAGGCCAGAAGGTCGCGGATCTCGCGCCCGGCGATACAGAAACTAGCCTCGAAGACATATTCGCCGAGCTCACGACCGCGGGAAGTCCAGAGGGCGCGTCATGAAGGGCGCATGGGTCGTCTTGAAGCGAGAGCTCGGGGCGTTCTTCGTCTCGCCGCTGGCATACGTGGTGCTCACCTCGTGGTTGATATGGAACGGCGTCGTATTCTGGGTGCTCACCGAGTTCTACTCTCGCAACGCGGTCTCTTCGGGCGCGTCGACCCCACTGTCTGGTTTTTTCGGCGGCAGCGCACTCTTCTTCATCCCGCTTCTGGTTTTTGTCCCGGTCCTCACGATGCGTCTGGTCGCTGGCGAGAAGCAGTCGGGCACGATCGAGACGCTACTGACGGCGCCGGTCTCCGAGGCGTCGGTCATCTTCGGCAAGTACGGCGCGTCGCTCGTGATGTGGTGCGTGTTGTGGATCCCAACGATCATCTATGCCTGGATCATCAGCCAGCACGGAAGCGTCGACTGGGGCGCCACGGCGGCCAGTTACTTCGGGATATTTTGCCTCGGCGCCTATTTCATGGCCATCGGTTTGTTGATGAGCGTGGTTGCACCCACCCAGATCATTGCGGCGGTGCTGTCGTTCGTTGCGCTTGGAGTCCTGTTCACCGTAGGCATCGGTGAGTTCGTTCTCGACGGCACGGCGCGCGAGGTCTGTGCGTATTTGAGCATGTGGGGCCACATGCAGAGCTTCTCCAAGGGCGTGGTCGACACACGGTACCTCGTGTTCGATTTCTCGGTCGCCGTCCTCGCGGTCGGCTTGAGTGTCGGTGCCTTGAAGGCGAGGAAGATCGGGTGAGCGCGCAACCCCGCACCCGCCTGAATCTCGTGCTCACCGTCGTGCTGGGTCTGGTGGTTGCCATACTGGTCAACTACCTCTCCGCCCGTCACTACAAGCGATGGGACTGGACCACACATGGCCTCTTCACGCTGTCCGACCGTAGCCACCAGGCGCTGCGGGAGCTCGAGCAGGACGTTCAGATCTACGTCTTTCTCGGACGTGACGAGCAGGACTTCGCGGACATCGAGACGCTGCTCGAAGAGTACAAAGCCGTCACCGACAACATCACCGTCGAGTGGGTGGATCCCGATCGCGATCGGGCGCGCTACCAGGCGCTCGCCGACAAGTTTGGGATCGACAGCTGGCTCGCCGGCGACGTGACGCTTTCCCAGGTGCCCGTCGTCGTGACCAGCGGCGACCGCAAGTGGAAGGTGGAGCGCCATCAGCTGATCGTCGAAGACTTCGAGACCTTCGACGATGCCGGCGGCCACAAGCTCGATCTGCAGTCCGAGCGAGCACTGACCGGCGCCATCCTCGAAGTGACGACTGGCGAACCGACGAAAGTCTGCGTGAGCGCCGGCCACGGTGAGTGGGAGGTGGGAGCCTACGGGGACCGCAGTTTGGACGCGGTAGCGCGCGAGCTCGAGTGGGAGAAAATCGAGGTCGAACCGTTCGAGGTTCGCACCGATGACGTTCCCGAATCCTGTGATGCCTTGTTTGTCATCAGCCCACAGCGCCTGTTCTCCGCCGAGGAGGTCGCTGTCGTGGATCGCTACCTCGCCTCCGGTGGCAACGTGCTCCTCGCGTTCGATCCCGTGCTCAAGAAGGAAGCGCTGACGCCAACCGGGTTCGAAGCCTCCCTCGCAGAGCGCGGCATCCTCGTCGGGGGCGACCTCGTCATCGAGAACGAACCCGCGCAGCAGCTGCCGGGCAACCCAGGTGACCTGTTCCTCGTCACCAACCACGGAACGCATCGTCTGGTCGACACGATCCGGAAGCGCGGAGGCGGCATCCTCTTGGCGGTGGCGCGCTCGGTAGACGTGGCCGGCGGAAGCGAAACGGAAGTTCTGTTTCGGACCAGCCTCAACGCGGTCGCGGAAACCGACATCTCTCGCGCGATCGACCCGAACGCCAAGGGAGAGCCGACACCGCCGAGCGCGGTGCCGCTCGCAGTCGCTTGGGAGTACATCCCGCCACTCGGCGACGATTTGACGCCCGTGAAGATTGAGGGACCAACCCCGGGCCGCTTGATGGTGGTGGGTGACAGCGACTGGATGAGCCCCGAGCTCCTCGACAATCCGCAGCTGTCGAACATCGACCTCCTCTCGTCGACAGCCGGTTGGCTCACGCAGCGCGAGGCACTGATCAACATCGCGCCACGCAAGACCAATGCGCGGGCGGTCATCATGAGCGACGCGGATCTACAGAATCTACTGTTCCGGGTCGTGGTGATGCTGCCGCTGGCAGCGTTCATCGCCGGCTTCGGTGTGTGGTGGTCGAGGCGTTCATGAGCGCGCGCACCCCAATCATCCTGTTGGTCGTCGCGGCTATCTTGTTGGCCTACGTACTGCTGTTCGAACGAGGCCGTCCCGGGCGCACCGAAATCGACTCGCGGTCTGGTTTGCTGCTGGAGGCTCTCGTGCGGGAGCGGATCACCCGCGTCCGCATCGCGTCGGGCGAGGAGCGCATCGCGCTGCTCCGGCAGGGCGAGGGGTTCGACGAGACCTGGACCCTCGAAGAACCAAAGCAAGCGCCAGCCAATCTGGAGGCCATCGAGAACTACCTCCGCAACTGGGAGTTTGCGATACCCGTACGCACGCTGCAGAGCCCCAGCGCGGAGGACGTACGAAACTTCGGGATCGACACGCCGAAAGCGGAGGTCACGTTCGAGATGGGACGTGCAAAAGTGAGAGTGTCCCTGGGTTCAGGCTCCCCGGTAGACGGAGGCGGCTACATACGCATCGACGACCGCCGCGAGATAACGGTGGTCAACGACGACGTCGTCGCGCTCTTCGCCCGCACCGCCGACGCCTTCGAGCTCAAAGGAGACGCAGGCGCACCGGACCTATCGGAACTCATCGACGCGCAAGAAGACGCCGCGGTCGCCGCGCCCTGACTACTTCGCTTTGGCGAGCGTGTCGTGGGAGGTGTATTCCAGCAACCCGTTGCTCGTGTTGAAGCCACCCGCCGAGATCAGCGTGAAGTGACCCTTCACGCGCACCTTGTTGCCAACTTTGAGGTCCCTAGGCACCACCACCGCCCCGGCGATGGTGGTCGTCTTTCGCCCGCGTCGAGCGCGTGTGAGCTGTTCCTGGTTGTCGGCATAGCCCACGACGAGCAACTGCTCTGCCCGATCGGTCTGGTCGGCAGTGTCCGCAATGAACATGTGCGGCGCGGCGACCTTGGGGCATTCCTCTTTCTTCCGCTTCTTACAAGCCGGTGGCTCATAGATGTCCATGATGTAGCCGCTCACGGAGAGGCCGGTGTCGAGCACCTTGGCCGGTCGCAGACGAAGACCGTACACGCTGTACGACTCATCTTCGTAGGTCGTTGGAAACGGTGGCGGCGGAAGCGTCGGAACTTCCGGAAGGTCCGGGACGATTTCGGGTAGTTGTTCGGCCTCAACCTCGGGCTCCGAAGCGGACGTAATCTGTTCGCAACCGGCGCTCAGCAGCACCCCGGCCAGCATCAGGCCTATTAGACGAGCTCCCATGTTCCCCCCTGTCTCGAACAAAGTAACACGACGGATTCGCGAGGGACAATCTAGCGGCCGCCCTGCGCGCACCCACCGTCCTCGGGTAGGGGCTGTTCAAGCGCCATTTTCAGCGTGGGCGGAACCCCTTCGGTCCGTCGGAGCTGTTCGACGGCTGACTCGGCTTCTGAGCTCCCCAGGGTGCGTAACGCCTCGATCGCGTGAGCGGCGTTGTTGAGGTCCTCGGTGAGCGCGTTGCTGGGCGCAGCTCGCATGATGATGCGGAGCAGGGCTTCGACGGCGTCGGTACGGCAGTGGGCAACCACGTAGCCGATGGCCGCCTGGGTCACCGAAGGCCACTCGTTCTGAGCGCGCAGCCGTCTGTGGACGCGGTCCCAGCCTTGGTCATGCGAAGAGGCGGCGAGGACCTCGATCGCCGCAGCGCGGACCACCGACATGGAGTCGTCGACCGATGCGACGATCACGGGGAGCGCATCGCCCTCGGTTCGTAGGCTCGTCACGGCCTCCGCGCGAACCATGGGCCAGGTGTCACGACGGGCGAGCGAGGCACGCTCCACCAGGGTGCCGGGGTCACCTGACAGTGCAGCCGCAGCGCGGGCGCGGACTCGCGGGTAGGGGTCGCTCAGCGCACCCCGTGCATCCTCACGATGCCCACGCGCGGTGATGGCATCGACCGCCGCTTGGCGAAGCATCCACTCCTCTGGGCTAGCAAGTTGGCTTCGAACCCACCGGTCGACGTCGGCGCTTGCACCGGCCGCTGCGGCACTTTGAAGCAGTCGCCACTTGGCTGCGAAGTCGGTCGACCCCATCAGCGCGTACTCGACGAACGCGGCGATGATGTTGCGGTACCCGTCGAGCGAGGAGAGGCCCATTGCGGCGCTCGCAACCGAGGCCGCCGAAGGTCGGCTCGAGAGCCACGCGCGAAGCCGTTGCTTTGGATCTTCATCCGAACGCTGCACCGCAGTTCCAAGCGCGCTGCGGAGCCCGTGCCGGTCCGCGCCACCGGGAGTGGCCATCGCTTCGAGCAGCGGCTCGATCGCGAAGCTGGGCGCGGTGCGCGCCAACAACGACGCCGCGCCGTCACCGACGATTGGGTCCGGCAAGAGAACGACCAACCCATCAAGTCCCTGGGGTTTGGTGCGCTGCAGGACCTGGAGCGCACGATTGCGGAGCTCCTCGTCTTCAGAGCGACCCGCTTCAACCAAGGCTTCTATGGCTGCGTCGTGCTCCCGGGCGAGCTGGGAGAGGGCGCCGAGGGCACGCTTGCGCCCGAGCAACGAAAGCGACGGCCACGCATCGCGGATCTGCTGGGCCGCCCGCGCGCCGCCCACTTGGAGAACGTAAATCGCGGCAGTTGCCTGGTCATGATCGGCATCCAGGCTCCGGACCGCTTCCGCGATCAGCACGGGATCCGGCGAGGCAGACGCGGTGCCGACCCAGGTCGCCAGCGACACGAAAGTGGCTAAAGCAATAGCGCTTCTGCGTTTCGTCGTTCCCACTCGATCACCATTCCGTCCCGCGCCTCTAGCATGCGGTCCACCCCATGAAGGAAATCCTGGCGTTGGAGCCTTCGTGCGGAGCAGGCAGCGACCCCCGATGGCAGCCTGGGGTGGCAAGTGCAGTATCCACTCCGAGCCCCATAGTGGCTAGAACAGTAGCCACCAGCATACAGCGAATGCCCTGGGCGACACCCAATCGACCTAGCTCCGGGCCCGATGTACCTCGACCCGAACGCGGGAAGCGACCTCACCCGAGGCTATCGGGGCAGGGTTGAGGGCTAGAGCAAGAGGACGTGCGCAAGCGCTTTTGCCCGGAATTCACTCACAACGCTGAGTTGAAGCTTGGCCCTCAGGTTAGCTCCAAGGGCCTGCGAAAGCGCTCTGATGAGACCGACGAAAAGGAGAAGCCGGACGATCTGTATCGCCGACGGGCTGGGGAACGCGAGCACGGCAGGAGGCGTCTGAGCGCCCCATTCGCCCTCTAAACTGTGTAAGAACGGTCCAACCACCTATGCGTGGCTGTCGATGGCGGCAGCGGAAATCAACATGGTTGCGAGGGCCGGTGCGAGTGGCGCTAGCCCTAGTCAAACCGATTCCAGTAACTCGCGATGAGCAGGATTCTCACTGGAATTTCCCCGCAGAAACACGTCGAATACCCCTTCTCAATCGTGCCTCAGGACCCATATACTTTGAGATACCCCACGACAAAGCCACCTGTTCGAAAAACTGATTCACGCGTCCTCCGCATTCCGGCACGGTGCGTGCATCACCATTTGACTCGAACGAATGGTTCGCGCTCGGCGGAAGAGTCGGGCGGTCTCGAGTGTTCAGCCAGTATGCGGGGTGCCACACATCGCGGGGCGCCACCGGAAGGCGAGAGGGAAAATGGCAAGACAGGCAGCGACAGGACAGGCAGCGACAGGACAATCCCGGAGGAAGAGTCAGGTGCGGGCCAAGGTATCCAAGCAATCGGAGCCAAAGGCTGAGACCGAGGTTCAGAAGCCCGCCGAAGCCCAAGCGAAGCCCGGCCAGCCCACTGGGGGGGCCGAGCCCAGCAAGGAGCAGCTCGAGAAGGCTCGCGTCGAGAGCGAGAAGGCTCTCAAGGAGTTCGAGCGCCAGGGCGCCGGAGATTCGACGCTCACTCGGTACTTCCGGGAGATGATCGGCCATCGCGTGCTCACGCCTCAAGAGGAGATTGAGGCGGCCAAGCAGGTTGAACGCCTCGAAATTGCCTACTGGGAGGCTCTGCTCAGCTACCCGTCGTGCTTCGAGAGCGTTGCCTCCGTCATCGAGGCGCGCGTCGAGGATCAGCCGCTCCCCGAGCTCGTGTCATTGCGCAAGCTCTGTAAGAGCGCAAAGGCCGAGAAGCTCGGCAAGCGACAGGAAACACGTTGGAACGACGTCTGTCTCCAGCTCTCGACCAAGATGCGCGAGCTCGATAGCGACCGTCTCTTCGTCCAGGAGTCGGACCGCGCGGTACACCGCCTTGCCGGCGACTTCGCCGACGAGCGGGACATCGTCGGTGACTACGTGCGCATGACACCCACGTTCAAACGGTACTTGCAACACGTCCGCGGCGCGCAAAAATCACAGCAGCGAGCGAAGAACCGCTTCGTCGCGGCGAACCTGCGCCTCGTGGTTTCGATCGCCCGCCGCTACAACCGTGGCCGGCTCCCGCTCATCGACCTCATCCAAGAGGGCAACATCGGTCTAATGAAGGCCGTCGAGCGCTTCGACCACAACCGTGGTTACCGCTTCAGCACCTACGCTTCCTGGTGGATTCGCCACGCGATCAGCCGCGCACTCGCCGACAAGGGCCGTGCGGTTCGTATCCCGGTGCACATGCTCGACACGTACAACCGCGTTGCGCGTGCCACCCAGGCCATCGCGACCCGGACCGGCAACGAGCCGACGCCCGAAGAGCTCGAGAAGGAGACCGGCATCGCTGCCGAGAAGCTCGAGAAGATCAAGGGCTACTGGGCCGAGACTCCGTTCTCCCTCGACCGTCCGGTCAACGATGAGGACGGCCGTAAGTTCATCGACTTCCTCGAAGAGGAAAACGTGCCGACGCCGTACGAGCAGCTCGTCTCCCGCAAGTGGAGCGACGAGGTGCGCAGGCTCCTCGACACGCTGACCCCCATGGAGGCCCGCATCCTCCGCTGGCGCTTCGGCCTCGACGACGAGGACGAGCTCACGCTCAAGGAAATCGGCGACAAGTACAACCTGTCACGCGAACGAATCCGGCAGCTGCAAGAGCAGGCGCTGGGCAAGATTCGGCGACAGATCAAGGAGTAGGCGGCAACGCTTACAGAGACGAAACGCCGGCGAGGGACACCCCGCCGGCGTTCTCAATTCACCGACACCCACTGAATCAACCCTTTGAAAAAGGGGACTGACCCCTCTTGTTGACGCTGGCGCCGCCACACTTGATGGGCGCTCTCATCCCGCATACTCTCGCTCTAGGGATGCCGATGGGTTCGAAGGCTCCGTATTACGAGTTCGAGATTCGCGTCCGTCAGACGCTGACGGCGGATGGGAGCACCTCCTCGTACTCCACGGTCTACTGCCCACCGCAGATGCGCACCGTGCGGGTCAACGAGTGTGTCGAATGCGAGGAGTACATCGGGCTGTCTTTCGACCGCGAGGAGCGAAGTGGGCTACTGCATTGCTACGAGAGCGACGCGCCAACGCCACGGCAGTCCCTTAGGCGTCTGCTACAGGCAGGAGAACGCGAAGGGTTCTTGCGGAAGCTTCACCAGCGCGCCGATTGCACGCCGGTGTCACGCATCATGAGCCTCAATGTGCAATGCGTAACCGAAGACGTGAGCCTGCCCGCGTTAGCGAGTTGCTTGCTCGATGGCGGTTACAGCGGTGCTCCCGTGGTCGATGGCGAGGGCACGCCCGTGGGGGTCGTGTCCAAGACCGACCTGCTCCGGCATGGCGTGACGCCGGATGGTCGAGTGAGAGACATCATGACTTCGATGTCGTTCACACTGCACGAGGACCAGACAGTCTCGAACGCTTCGGCCTTGATGGCGTACGAGGGAATCCATCGGCTTCCTGTCGTCGACGCAGCGGGAAAGGTCGTCGGACTGTTGTCGTCGCTGGACATCTTGCACTGGTTGGCCTGCAAAACAGGCAACACCGTCCCCGCCCCACGCTCCCGCCGAAGCCGCAACTGAATCACCGGAGAACGGCTCGGGATGGGCAGCACAGCGATTGGGCCGGCGCCTAGTCGTACGTCGACGTGAGGAGCCGTGGCGACGGGGCGCCCGATCGCGAGCACGCCCGTCGCGAGCCGTTCTCCGGTGATTCAGTTGATTTTATCGGTCGCGCTCCGCCGTGTCCCGG
>Ga0164313_10000476_pt1 | contig 32307 bp, 24 predicted proteins | sample GuaBasSedimGuay4_FD_113735 | JGI IMG/M metagenome (GOLD analysis project Ga0164313, IMG submission 113735) | Subseafloor sediment microbial communities from Guaymas Basin, Gulf of California, Mexico - Guay4, Core 4569-4, 0-3 cm | ecosystem: Environmental > Aquatic > Marine > Hydrothermal vents... | reverse complement strand
TTGCGAACGCCGGTTGCAGTGAACAGGAGGGTACGACCGTGGCGAAACCTACCATCGATCACATCGGAGTCGCCGTCGAATCCCTTGCGAAAGGCGTGGAATTCTACGAGGCCCTCGGGCTCGAGCTCGAGGGGGTCGAAGAGGTTGTCGAGCAGGGGGTCAAGGTCGGTTTCCTCCCGGTTGGCGATCCGCGGATCGAACTTCTAGAGCCCACATCAGAGACCTCGCCCATCGCCAAACACCTCGCGCGGCGGGGACCGGGTCTCCACCACCTCTGCCTCCGGGTCGATGATATCCACGCCGCGATGGCCGGTCTCACCGCGCGCGGTTACCGCCTGCTCTCCGACGAACCCCAGAAGGGTGCTCACGGTTGTCTCGTGTGTTTTGTTCACCCGAAATCGACCGGTGGAGTGCTGCTCGAGCTTTCGCAGCCGACCGGGTCGGGCCATGACGACTGAGGTTCCGGAGATTCCGTGCATCGACGTGGGGTCGCTGGTGGTTCTCCACTGTGCCAACCCACGTGAGAAGCATTGGGGATTGTTGATCCGGTTGGATAGTCTCGGCGTGGTTGTCAGGGGGCTCGATCTCGAATCGGTGGAGGATTGGCTGGCCCAGGAGCGTGGCGGTGGAGATCCGCTGATCGCCCCGTCGACGTTTTTCGTGCCCATCCATCGTTTGGTTCGCATCGATCTCGACGAGACCGGACCCGTGGTCACCGGCTATGGCGATCGGTTCCGAAGGGAATCGGGTCGAGATGTCCGTCGAGCGCTGGTCGGCGAAACCGACATCGAGGAGACAAGCTGAAAACGTTCTCCCGCGCTGTCGCCGTCGTGGTCTGTCTCGCGGCCATCGCCGTCTCGTGCTGGTGGGTGGGTTCGGCGTCGGCTCAGTACGGGGGCGAGGTCGATGTTGATGCCGTCATCGTGCCGGTCACGGTGCGGGACGCCAAGGGACGGGTCGTCAAGGGAGTCTCGAGATCAAAATTCCATCTCCTGGTGGATGGCTATGAGGTTCCCATTCGCGATCTCCATCTCGAGAATGAGCTGCCCATCAGCCTCGGTTTCATCGTCGACACATCGGGTTCCATGGCCGGCCGAAAGCTCGAGGGGAGCCAGAAACTGATCATGGCGTTCCTCGAGGAACGACGACAGGAGGATCAGCTTGCCCTGTGGACATTCGGCAACGACCAGGTCCTCGAACGGTTTCCTTTCGGGATGGGTTGGTACCTTCTGCCGAGGATGCTCGAGACCATCAAGCCCTGGAGTACGACCGCGCTGTATGACATGGTTCGCCGGGTCCCCGAGGTCATGGAGAAGGCTGATCACCACAGGCGTGCAGCCATTCTGTTGACCGACGGTGTCGACAACGACTCCCAGATCTCTGCCGCCCAAGCGACCGAGATCGCCGAGGGGCTGGAGACACCCATCTATGTGCTCGGGGTTGAACCACCGCCCGAACCGGATGGCGAGGGGCTGTCATACGAGGAAGTCCTGACCCTGATCGCGGATGGTTCCGGTGGGCACTATCGCCGCATCCCGAGGGCCGAAGAGATGCCCGGGGTGGCGAGGACTCTGCTCGAGGAACTCTCCTCACGATATATCCTGACCTTCACCACATCCGGAGTCGGTCAGCGGAAATGGAGGCCCATCGAGGTGCGTGTCGATGGTCACCGGGCGACGACCAGGACCGGTTATGTGGGGACCCTCCCCTGAGGTCAAGAAATGTGGCCTTCTTGAGTCCGGAAGTGCGTCAATTCGAGAGACTTGACATCGGCCAACGGCGGGGCCCGATCATGCCGAGGGCCCAGATTGTCCCAGTCGCCTGTAAACGACTTACGAATCACGACTTACGACTCACGATCGGTTGAGATCACAATCAGCCCGGTTGAGCTGTATTACAATGATCTTGTTGGACTTGAGAACGAATTCTGAATCAGCACTGATACCAAATTAGTGGAGGTCAAGATGCGCAGAGTGTTTTTGGTGATGACCGCTTGCTGTTTTCTGGCGAGCCCCGTGTTCGCCGCCGGTGGAGCGGTCGATCTGTACGCCGCCTATGGCGAGGTCGTGGATAGCGAATATGATCTGGGTCTCGGAATCCGCGTCAGTCTCGGTGGGACTCACTGGATGGTCGATGCCGCATTCACCGGCTACAAGACGATTGAAAACACCGACATCACCGACCTGAACCCGGAGCAGGACGACAACATCAAATACCGTGCGTTTGACCTCGGTCTCCGCTATCTCTTCTATGATGGTGGCCACAAGCTTCGCCCGTATCTCGGTGCCGGATTGACCTACGCCTCGGCGAGCGCATCCAGTCTCAGCATGGATGGTGGATTGGGGATGTACGGCATGGCGGGTCTGCGTTGGGGCAGTACGCCTGGGATCCAGTTCATGGCGGAGTTGATGTACCGCTATACCGAGATCACGGCGCGGGCGAACTTGATCGACGAGTTCGACATGAAGATCGGGGGCTTCGGCCTTCAGGTCGGAGTGTCGTTCGTTTTCTGATCTGACGCCTCGATAGACCGGCGCCCATCACATCATCCCGAATCCTTGAGGACGACGGCGGTGCCGTAGACATCGATTGTGCGGGGGGATTTCGGGGTAGAATCGCGCCCTGCAAAGGAGTCGAGATGCCCCTGAACGACATCAGAACCCGTGCGGCCGAGGCCCTGATGACAGCCCTCGAGGCCGAATTCGATCACCGTCCCGATGAGATCGGGCTCGAGGTTCCGCCAAGGCGGGAACTCGGTGATCTCGCCTGGCCGGGCGCCCTGCCCCTGGCGCGGGTGCTCAAGAAAGCCCCGCGCCAGATCGCCGAAGCGGTGGCCGAGCGCGCCGAGTGGCCGCCGGAGGTGATCCGGGTGGAGATCGCCGGTCCCGGGTTTCTCAACCTCTGGATTGACCGCCAGAACGTCCTCGATCGGCTGATTCGTTGCGATCGGAGCCACGGCTCAGGCGAAACGGTGAAGACAGTGGTCGAGCACACCAACATCAATCCAAACAAGGCGGCCCATATCGGTCACCTGAGAAATGCCGTACTGGGTGATGTTCTTGTTCGGTGTCTCGGTCACCTCGAGTTCGAGGTGGAGACGCAGAATTACATTGATGACACCGGAGTTCAGGTCGCCGATGTCGTTGTCGGTCTGCTCTATCTGCCGGAAAGCGAGGTCGCCGAGTGTCTCGGGATCGAGACGGTTCGCCGCGACGAACTCATCGACAGAGCCCTCGCCCTCGATCCGGGAGGCGTCCCCGAGGCATCGACCACCGATTTCGACGATTTCTGTTGGACTCTCTATCCCCGCGTGACAGTGCGATACGCCGACGACGAGGAGTTCAAAACTCACCGGGTCGAGGTCCTTCAGGCTGTGGAGGCTGGCCACGATGATCTCGATCTCGATCAGGCGGTCGCCCTGATGCGTGGGGCCGTGATCGCCGGTGAGGTGTGCCCGCAGCGGGCGGTGGCGCGTATTGCCTCGGCAGTGGCCGACGCCAACATGCGGTGTCATCTGGCGACGATGGCGAGGCTCGGGGTGGGTTATGACGTTCTGCCCCACGAATCGGACATCCTTCACCTCGGGTTCTGGGCACGGGCCTTCGATCTGCTCAAGGACGCGGGTGCTATCCGGCTCGAGGAGGACGGTAAGAACGTTGGATGCTGGGTCATGTCACTGGCCGACAGCCCCGAGTTTGCCGATATGGACGACCCGGACAAGATTCTGGTTCGATCCAACGGCACGGTGACATACACCGGCAAGGACATCGCCTACCAGTTGTGGAAGCTCGGCCTGCTCATTGACCCCGATGGGTCGCGGCACGATTTCGGATATCGGAGTTACGCCGATTGGCTGCAGCCGGGTCCGGCGGCGCCGGTTTCCTATGGTGAGGGCGATCACCTGCTCGCCACCACGACTTCCGACGCCGGCCAGCGGGTGGGGGACCATCGGTACGGTGCGGCCGAGCGGGTATACAACGTCATCGATGTCCGGCAGTCCTACCCCCAGAAGGTGGTCAAAGAGGCGGTTCGCGTGCTTGGCTACGAGGGTGGAGCGGACAACTCCATCCACTTCGCGTACGAAATGGTTGCCTTGACCCCGGCGGCGGTGAGGGTGATCGAGGAACGGAGCGGAGAGTCCTTCAATCTCAGCGACGAGGAGATGGCCAAGGCCTATGTCGAGATGTCCGGCCGGAGGGGTATCGGTGTCCGCGCAGACGAGTTCCTCGATGTTCTCGTGGACGCTGCCGAGGACGCCATCGTCCACCGGCTCGAGGGCAGCGGAGCCCCTGTTGACGTGGCCGATAGGTCGCGGGCCATTGCCGTCGGCGCCTTGCGGTATTTGATGGCGCGGCAGTCCCGTAACCGGATCCTCGCCTTTGATTTCGACGAGGCCCTCGCCTTCGAGGGTGATACGGGACCCTATCTCCAGTATTCGGCGGTCCGGGCCGACAAGATCTTCAATAAGCTCATGGAGCGCAGAGGCGAGGGGAGGTTCTCCCAAAGCGAGATCGGGGAACTCGAAGGTGTCGAGATCCCCGACGATCTATGGGGTCTCGTGATCGAATGCGCCCGGAGGAGAGATGTCGTGGCCCAGGCGGTTGCGAATCTCGAGTTTTCGCTGCTCGCCCAGCATGTGCACAATCTCGCCCAGCTCTTCCATCGTCTGTACCACTCGAATCCGGTTGTCCCCGAGGAGGATGGTGGGATGCGGGCGCTGCGTCGCGCCGTCTTCACCCTGTTCGTGGATGAGATGCACGTGCTGTTGGAGCAACTTCTCGGCATCCCCATTCCGGAGGAGATGTAATGAACAATGATCAGATCACAGGCCTATTCGAGCGTCTGACGAGACAGATCCTCGGACTGATTGCCAAGACCGACGACCCCGTCGCCCATCGCGCCACGGCCGTCGCCCTCCTGCACCACAAAATCCCCGGCGTCTCGTGGACGGGGTTCTATTTTCTCCGGGGCGACGACTTAGTGGTCGAGGCCTATCAGGGTCCTGTCGCGTGTCTGGTGCTCGAGCGCCACGTGGGTGTCTGCTGGGCTGGGATCGATCGCAACGAGACGCTGCTGGTCGATGACGTTGAGAATTTTCCCGATCACATCGCGTGCGATTCGCGCAGCCGATCCGAGGTCGTGGTGCCGCTCCGCGATGTCCACGGCCGGGTCATCGGTGTGCTCGATGTGGATTCGTATCATCCGGCCCACTTCACCGAAGCCCACCGCGACGGTTATGAGGTGATCTGTCGCCTACTCGAGGAGCGCTGGTGGCGGTGACACCCGGCTGAAGACCACCACGGGGCGGCTCCAGCCCGACTCGAACTCACCACTCGGCTCATAGCCGTTGGCCTCGAGCCATCCTTCGAGTTCGGGAACCTGCGCCAACCGTTCTCGATACAGCCCCACCCGGTCGCTCCCCGAGGCTATACGTCTGAGTTCGGCGACTCCGGGATAGGCGCCGAGTTCGCGGATCTCGGGGTTCCCGGGGAGGAAGAGACTCCCACCGTATGCCCATGACTGGGACAGTGCGATGATCCTGACGTCGGGTTCGCCGGCGATGGCTTCCGCCGCCAGAACGGCCGCCATGGATTTCTCGAACACAAACGTCGGGATTGTGATCCCGGTCAGCAGCGAGAGAATCATCAGCACCACCACCGAGCGACGGCGGCCCAATCGCCACCACCCGCAGGCAGCACCGGCGACGGCGATCGCGATGAACGGCGTGATCCCGAGCAAATAGCGCATGTCCTTGTGCGGGATCATCGAGAGAACGAGCATCGGAAGGGCGATGAAGAGAACAGACGCGCGGAGCCAACGAGGCTTGGGGAGGCCGAAGAAAAAGGGCAGCGCCGCCAAGGGAAACCACTTGGGCAGCCGCCACAGATACCAGTACCACGACTGGAACTTCACCATCGACGAGCTTTCCCTCTCGATGAGGGTGTACCTGGCAAACTCGAACAGGCTCGAGAACGGCCGGCCCCAGGTGACGAGATCCCAGAGTCCGACGGTGACCAGGACGGCGGCTGCGAATCCGAGTCCAAGAGCCAGGGTGTGGCGGATTTTCTCGCTGACCGTCGGTCGTCCAAGTACCAGAATGGCGAAAATCGGCAGCAGGAAGATCGCTTCGCTGTACCTGCAGGCAAACGCAATGCCGATCGCAGCTCCGGCCGCCATGTATCCAACAAAGGGTCGCTTGATCTTGTGGATCGAGAGGACGGCGACCAGAACACAGGTGATGGACACCGTTCGTGGGTAGACCGTGCTGCCGTATCCCAGGGGAAGCCAGTGGATAGCGAACAACGAAGCGGCCAGGGTCGCCGCCCGTTCGCTCTTGAGCCATTCCAGACCCAGAAGGTAGACGAGGATGATGTTGAGCGACGCCAGGGCGATGAACGGGAAGGTGGCGATCCAGCGCAGGAGACGGACCGATTCGGCTCCAAGGGTCGACGCAAGGCCGAGCACCGGAGAGACGAGAGCGTCCGAGACGAAGAGGTTTCGGATCTCCCATGGCGTGTAGGGATGACCAAAAGCCCTCATGAATCCCGCCCTCACGATCTCGACGTCGTCACCGGTGGAGAAGCCGAAACACCGGTAGCTGAACCAAAGACGCAGGAGGGTTGCAGAGACCACCACCGATGCGAGGATCATCCGATCGCGGGAACGCAGCTTGGGCAGAAGGGTCATCGTTTGGTACGCCTCGAGTTGTATTTTGCTCCCGTCGAGGAGGCTGTGGCCAAGACAGGGTATTCCCGACCGAGAAGGAACACAAACCGGCGGTCCAAATGGCTTGGCAAAGCCGATTTGGACCGGTAGGATGCCCGGGTTGGTGCGCAAATCCACAATCGCCTGATTGGAGGCGTTCATGGCAAGCAATCTCCGCGGTCGTCACTTCCTCAAATTGCTCGATTTCACCTCGGCGGAGTTGCGTGATCTGCTCTCGCTCTCGGCCACCCTCAAGGCCAACAAGAAGGCCGGGATCCAAGGTCGCTCCCTCGATGGAAAGAGCATCGCCCTGATCTTCGAGAAACCCTCAACCAGAACGCGGTGCGCCTTTACCGTTGCCTGTATCGACGAGGGCGCCCATCCGGAGTACCTGGGCAAGGGTGACATTCAACTCGGCAAGAAGGAGACAGTCGCCGACACCGCCAGGGTCCTCGGCCGGATGTTCGACGGCATCGAGTTCCGGGGTTTCTCCCACCAGACGGTGGAGACGCTGGCCGAGTACGCGGGCGTTCCGGTCTGGAACGGGCTCACCGACACCTGGCATCCGACCCAGATCCTCGCCGATCTGCTCACGGTCCAGGAGGAGTTCGGCCGGCTGGACGGGCTGGCTCTGGCCTATGTTGGCGATGGTCGGAACAATATGGCCAACTCGCTGATGGTGGGGTGCGCCAAGCTCGGGATGGATGTGCGGATCGTGGCGCCGGAGTCACTTCACCCGGAGCCCGGGTTGGTGACCCGGATCGAAGAGATCTGCAGCCAGACCGGCGGAGTGGTCACGGTGACCGCCGATGTCGCCGCGGGTGTCGAGGGCGCCCATGCTCTCTACACCGATGTCTGGGCATCGATGGGAGAGGAAGACAAGATCGCCGAACGGGCACAGCTTCTCAAACCGTACAAGATCACGCCCGAGATGATGGCTACAACGGGTCGGAGGGATGCCATTTTTCTCCACTGTCTGCCGGCCTTCCACAACCTCGAGACCGAAGTCGCCAAACAGTTCCCGGATATCCGAGAAGTCTCGGATGAAGTCTTCGAGGGGCCGCAATCGAGGGTCTTTGACGAAGCGGAGAATCGGCTTCACACCATCAAGGCGGTGATGGTCGCGACTCTGGGTCGCTGACCCGATCGGCCGTATCGCCATGCAGAGAAGTCTGATCTGTGGTCCCCGCCTCTCCCTCGGGAACTGCGAACCTCGGGTTGAGGGAGAGAGGGTTTCAATATGAACAATGTGCTTGTTCTCGGTGCCGGGATGGTCGTTCGCGCCCACGTCCGGTATCTGCTCGATCACTATTTCAGGGTCACCGTTGCCAGCCTCATCGGCGCCCAGGCGGAGGAGATGGTTGCCGGCCATCCCAACGGCACAGCAGTGCAACTGGACATCAGAAGCGAAGAGGGCCGTCTGCCCTCGATCATCGCTGACCACGACGCGGTCGTGAGCCTGCTGCCGTTTCAGTTCCACCCGCAGATCGCACGAGTCTGCCTCGATGTGGGCAGGCACATGGTCACTTCGTCCTATGTCAAGGACGAGATGCGGGCCCTCGATGCCGAGGCGAAGGAAAAGGGCATCATCCTCTTCAACGAGTTGGGTGTCGATCCGGGACTCGATCACATGACCGCCATGAAGGTCATCCATCGGGTTCAGGCAGAGGGCGGGAAGATTACGACCTTTCAGTCGTACTGCGGTGGGCTTCCGGCTCCCGAGGCCAACGACAATCCCTTTGGCTACAAGTTCTCGTGGAGCCCGCGCGGTGTCCTCCTCGCGGGCCTCAACAATGCGCGATACAAGCGCCGTGGTGAGCTCTTCGATGTTCCCAGAGGCGGACTCTTCGATCATGTGAAAAAGGTCGACGTCGTGGTTGACGGCGCTCCTATCGAATTCGAGGGTTACCCCAATCGCGATTCTATTGAGTACGTCGGTATCTATGACATTGACGCGCGTGACGTCATGTTCCGCGGCACCCTTCGTAACTCCGGTTGGTGCGCGGTGATGAAACAGATTACGAAGCTCGGGTGGCTTGCCACCGATGATATGAGCGGGCTCGATGGCCTAACCTACGCTGACCTCAGCGCACGCCTTGCTGGAATCGACGATGTCACCGATATCAAGACGAAAGTGGCGTCCAGCCTCGACATCGATGTCGACGGCGCCGAGATCGCTGCCATCGAGTGGTTGGGCCTGCTTGGATCAGATCCGTTGCCGGGGCCCGCGGCGCCGGTCGACATTCTCACGGCCCGAATGCTCGAGAAGATGTCGTACGACGAGGGTGAACGAGACATGGTCGTGTTGCAGCACACCTTCATGGCCGACTTTGCAGACCGGCGGGAGTACATCACATCGACCATGGTCGATTTCGGGGTACCCGGCGGTGACTCGGCCATGAATCGAACCGTGGGTCTCCCCGCTGCTGTCGGCGTGCGGTACATCCTCGAAGGCAGATTCATCCAGCCGGGAGTGGTGATCCCCGTGATGCCGGAATTCTATCAACCGGCGCTCGAGGAACTGCAGCGGCATGGAATTCGGGTCACCGAAGAGATCAAGATTGCCGGGAAATAGTGGGGCCGCGTTTTCTTTTCGAGGCGAAATAGGGCGTGTTGGCCCTCGTTTTTACAAGTTTTTGCAGGAAAGTCGCACGTGTAACACTGAATTGACTTCCGGGGCACAACCGGAGGCATCAAGAGGCCGTAGAATGCTCACAGCTAAGGAGGCACCATGAATATTCGCAGCACACAGCTGAAGTTCGGAACGGTAGTGATGGCCCTCGGGTTTGCATTCGCGGCGATCTCGCCGGCCCAAGCCGCCGACGAAGACGATTTTGAGCTCAACATCAAGGCTCGAGCCGTGAGCACCATGAACATCTTGAGAGCGGCATCCGATCTCATCGACATCCGGGTCACCAGGTGGTCAACGCAAGAACAGCGAGATTCGCTTGCCGAAGAACTCGAGAACACGGGAAACCACGGTTTGGCCGCGGCGCTCAATGATCAGGAGTCCACCGGATGGGTTTCGTTCGATCCCAGGGGCGGTGGCGGACCGGGTCGTGATCCCCGTCGCACAACCCTGCGGTATTCGCGGGAGATCGTCCAGGGTGACAGAAAAGAGGTGATTCTGGTCACCAACCACTACCCTGGCTATGGCACCGATCCTCAGGCTGCCGACGGTTCAAAATTGGCTGAATACCCGGTTTCGTTTGTTCTTCTCAAGCTCCAGAAGAACGAGGATGGCGACTGGACGGGGATTGGTCGAATGTTTGTCGGAGCCAAGCTCCGGTTTGACAGCTCGGCCAAGAAGTTCCTGATCGACGAGTTCCCCATGGATCCCGTCTATCTTAAGGACGTCAAGGTTCGTTGATCCGATTGAGGGGCCTCCTGAGCCTCTCATCGAAGTGAAATCGGTTGTTGGCTCGACTCACCGAGGGGCTCTGTAGGGCCTCTCGGTTTTCTTTTTGGTTATTTTGCCTTCTCCTTGATCTTCTTTCTGGTCTTCTCGTTCTCCAATGACACGATCATCCACGCAAACGAGCCCGGAACCCCGGCCTTCTGGTTCGCCTCCGGCGTCCCAGCGTCGCACCATCGGCCTCCGTCGTCACCGGAACAGCTGCACCGGATCGATCCACCGCGAGGGTTGCCCGGCAGCGCCATTGTGTGGATCGTGCCGCGTCGCTGAAAGGTCGTCTCGGCACAATGGCGTGCCCGGCACGCCCCGGTGGAGGTGCAGTGTCCGCGCGTCCTGAAGGATTTTCAAGGACGGCACGCCCGGTGGAGGCCATAGGCCCGTAATCTCGGGGACACCATGAACTGCGATGGTGCGATGGAATCCGCCATCTCGTATCTCGTATCTCGCATCTCGTTCCCCGCATCTCGTTCCCCGCATCTCGCATCTCTCTCGCGCCACCGCAAGTGGCTCGCGAGACCCTGCTATCCTCCCGAACCGTGAACGAAATTCTCCGCCACCGCGAGTTGATGATCTCCGGATCCATCGACCGGGCCATCCTCCACCTGGGGGTGCCGGCGGCGTTGGCAGCGCTGCTCCAGGCAGGGTTCCTTGTTGTCGACACCTTCTGGCTCGGACGGGTGGGCGCCGTCGCCATCGCCGCGGCTTCAACCGCAGGATTCGTCATGTGGTTGGCGCAGACACTCGGCGAAGGGGGCGCCAACGGGTCCGGTGCTGTGTTGGCGGCGGCGGTCGGCGCCGATGACCAACCGGCCGCCCTGCGGGCCGCGGCTGCGGGACAGGCGTTGGCGGTCTGGGGTTCGGCGGTGATCTCCACAATCGGCCTGGCCACCGCCCACGCAGTGTTTGTCTTCATGGGAACCGCCGCGGATGTCAGCGCCGACGGAGAGAGATACCTGTGGGTGATCCTTCTTGGGATGCCGGCTTACTTTGTCTTCACCTGGCTGTCGGCTGCATTCCGCGCCACCGGGGATGCGCAGAGCCCCCTCAAACTCCTCGCCCTCGCGGCGGTGGTCAATCTCGTGGCCGATCCGATTCTCATATTCGGTCTCGGGCCTGTTCCCGCCCTCGGCGTCACCGGCGCAGCTCTGGCGACGGTCGCGGCCTGGCTCGTCTCAGCCGCCAGAGGGTGGGTGCTCCTCGGACGGTTGGGTCTGCGACCGGTGGTTCGGGATCTCCTGCGTCCACCACGCTCGGAAACCTGGAAGGCGCTTAAAGTCGGAATCCCCTTGGGGATGGAGGGTGCATTCTTCTCGGTGATCTATATCTTCCTGACCAAGGTCACTACCGACTTCGGAACTCCGGCCGTCGCGGCCCTCGGGGTGGGACACAAGCTTGAACTGCTCAATTACTTCGTCTGCGCCGGGATGGGGGCTGCCGCGACAACTCTCGTCGGTCAGAATCTCGGGGCCGGCAATCCATCGAGGGCCGCCAGGGCGACCTGGCGGACCGTCTTTCTGACGTCGTTGCCCGTGGGTGCGGTGACCCTGGTTCTGGCCAGTTTTCCAGCCCGCGCGGTCGCGTTCTTCAACGCCGACGAGGCGGTGGTGGCTGCCGGCACGAGCTATGTGCTCTTCGCCTGTCTCAGCCAGCTCTTTATGGTCTTGGAGGTGGTGTTCCTCTCCGCTTTCGCCGGGGCCCAGTGGACTGCTGTGCCAGCGGCGGTGGAGATGGGTCTGACCGCTGCGAGAGTCCCCATCGCCATGGGCCTCGTCGCGCTCGGTTTCGGGGTCGAGGGGATCTGGATTGCCATCGCCGGTACGACCATGCTCAAGGGAGCAACCCTCGGGATCCTCTTCCTCGCTCGGCACGGGCGGGGGAAATGAGGCGCCCCGCTCAGGGGTGAAGTCGTCGCGGTGTCCGGCTCTGCCGTGGGGCTTGGACTGACAGGCGCCGCTGGAGTTGCGATTCGTACAACGATTGCGGGATCAGGTCGGCGCCTTGGCCACGCCCCTCGATAAAGTCATCGGGAAGCGCATGGTTGTGTCCAGGTTGTTCGACGGCATTGTCGTAGCCGCTCGTGCCGATCACGTACCCCCAGCCGAACTGCGCGGTCCTGATGAGCTTCTTGAACCCCAGATCGACTTCCCAGCCTTCCGTGTCGCCACGGGTGTTCCAGAGGACGGATTGAGTGGTGCCGAAACCGTGATCGGCGTGGAACCGGTCGGTGGCCTCGATCCCATCCTCGTCGAGGACCATGGAGTCGATGAGGTTTGCGGGAGAGAGGTGCATGTGGAAGTCGACCGGGAAGCGTCCGTTGTATGCCGTTGAGCTGTGTATGACGTTGCCGGTGGCCGCGATGAGGGCGATCGTGTAGTTGTGACGCGCGTTTCTCGATGAGCAGGATGTCACGAGGTTGTCGCTGCCCTGGATCGAGAAGTGGTAGCCGTTCCCACCGGCGCCGTGGTACTGGGAATCCCGAAGATCCACATCTTCGACGGTGATCGAACGTGCGAACCGAATCCGGACCCCGGTGGAGAGGAAGTGGTAGGAGTTGTTCTCCCAGTGGCGGAAGCTCCGGATGTTGCGGATCCAGCCGTTGACCACGTGGTTGACCTCGACCAGCGACGAGGCGTGGGCATCGTAGGCGCCGGTCCCGGGGACATCCCAGTCGTTGTCCCCCATCGACCCGTAGGTGATCTCCTTCATGCCGATGGACAGATTCTCGACCGCGACCTCCTCGATGTGGGGTGTCGTGCGGGTGACCCTGGCGTTGTCTCTTTGCAGCAGCGGGTATCTGATCGGGATATCGATGGCGATCGTGCCGGCGGCACGGTCGACCGCGACCACCCTTCGGTAGAAGGTGACGCCGCCGACGCCTTCGGAAGTCCAGGTCCCGGTCATGTTGTGATCCGCAATAAACGCATCGGTAGCGTCGGAGAGCACGACCACCCAGTCCCCGGGTGTGAAGTCTCCACCCTCGACCGAAAGGACAGTCTCCATCTCTTTGGCGTCTGCGGTGAGCGAGTACGAGGGTTCACCGACGTTTAGACGCCAGGCGAAGTCCTCGTCGCGAATCTCGTGGGGCGCCATCCGGATGACGTTCCTCACCCTCATGGATGTCTCAGTGTTGAAGATAAAGGTGCTGTAGGGGCCTTCCCCGCGAAGAATGACCCCTGGGCGATCGAGATACAACGCCGCCTTCTCCTCGGCCGACTGCGGGCTCACCAGATATGTCCCCGCGGGAAGGAAGACGACACCGCCGCCGTGTTTTCCCGCGGCATGGATGGCTTCTCGGATGGCCATGGTGCTGTCGGAGGCACCGCTGGGATCCGCGAGGAATGGCGGTTGGGTGACATCGATCACCGGTCCCGATGCATCATCGATTGGGGGAAGCGGCTGCTCTCCCCGGTGATAACCGGCATATGAGAAGTCCTGCAGGAAACGGCCGGCGTCGTCGCGGTATCCCGGTGCCCATGTCTCCGGATACAGTGAGGATCGCCACGGCGGATCGGCCCAGGCGGGCGAGGACACGGCCACGGCCGCCAGGGCGCAAACTAACACAGCAGTGGGAAGGAAATAAGACCTCATCTCGAGTTGGAGACTACACCAGGTTGGGGTCGTGGGTGCCCGTGTCGGCGGCGGTTTTTCATATCTATGACATGCGGAGTCGGTGCGCTGAGGCACGCTGCGCCCCACCGTGTCAGCGAGGAATCGAGGTGGTTGCAGCGAGCTTCTTGCAGATCGCGTACAATGCTCCGGCATCAACGGAGGTACCACCATGATCGACAGGATTCAAAAACTTCTCGGTGACCAGGCGTCACTCCTCGATTATCAGTGCTCGGGCGTCGCAACGGATCAGATCCACCTTCCGGGACCCGATTTCATCGACCGGGTGATGGCGCAGACCGATCGCAACCCCCAGGTTCTGCGCTCGCTCCAATCGCTCTATGACCACGGGCGTGCTGCCGGCACCGGCTATATCTCGATCCTCCCGGTCGACCAGGGCATCGAGCACTCCGGCGCCGCCTCGTTCGCCCCCAATCCCATTTACTTCGACCCCGAAAACATCGTCAAGCTCGCCATCGAGGGCGGCTGCAACGCAGTCGCCTCGACCCTCGGCGTACTCGGCACCATGTCGCGCAAGTACGCTCACAGGATTCCTTTCATGGTCAAGATCAATCACAACGAGATCCTGACCTATCCCAACTACTACGACCAGACTCTCTTCGCTTCGGTGGAACAGGCTTGGAATCTCGGCGCAGCCGGGGTCGGTGCCACGATCTACTTCGGGTCGGAGAACTGCCGGCGCCAGATCATGGAGATCTCGGACGCCTTTCAGGAGGCGCATGAGCTCGGAATGTTCACTGTCCTGTGGTGCTACCTCCGCAACCCCGCCTTCAAACACGAGGGGACCGACTACCACGCTTCGGCCGATCTCACCGGTCAGGCCAACCACCTCGGCGTCACCATTGAAGCCGATATCGTCAAGCAGAAGCAACCGACCAACAACGGTGGCTACACCGCGCTGGGTTTCGGCAAGACCCACCCGCTGGTCTACGAGAAGCTCGTGCCGGACAATCCCATCGAGCTCACTCGTTGGCAGGTCGCCAACTGCTACATGGGACGCATCGGCCTCATCAACTCGGGCGGCGCCTCGGGCTCCAACGATCTCGCCCAGGCCGTGACCACCGCGGTCATCAACAAGCGCGCGGGCGGGATGGGGATGATCTCCGGCCGTAAGGCCTTCCAAAAGCCCATGGCCGAGGGCGTGGAGCTGCTCAACGCGATCCAGGATGTCTTTACCTGCAAGGACGTGACGATCGCCTAGCAATTCGTCGGACGAATTGCGATGGCGCTCGGCTGCACTCGCGCCAATTCATCGCAACATCACAGCCCCCGCCAACCGGCGGGGGTTGGCATCCCCCCTGCCGTAGGGTGGGGCTGGCCCCACCATCAGTCTTGCAGCGGTACGAGTCGCGCATCCGAGAACTCGTGGGACGCACCGGGAGCAGGGAGGTCATCCGCGCAGTCCGGCGTTCCGGGACCCCGGCCTTCTGGTCCGCCTCCGGCGACGTAGGGTGGGGCTGGCCCCACCTTCAGCCTCGCGGAGGGACGAATCGCCCACCCGAGAGACAGTGGGACGCTCCGGGAGGTGGGGGATGTATGCCGTGGCCGGTTTCCTGGATCTCCGGCCTTCTGGGCCGCCCTTGGCGACCCAGCTCCGCGCACCAGCGTGGTCGCGCGAGGGTGATTGGGGGGGGGCCGCGACCACGCTGATGACGCGTTCGGCGGCCTCCCTCGTTGCCGGGAAGGCCGCACCGGATCGTTCCGCCGCGAGGGTTGCCCGGCAGCGCCATTGTGCGGGGCGGGCCGCGCAGCCGGCGCGATCTCTCGTAGCACAATGGCGTGCCCGGCACGCCCCGGTGAGCGGTGTTTTGCGCGTGGGCGGGTACTGCTACGGCCGCGGTTAGCGGCCCAAGAAAAACCCCCGCCGTGAGGCGGGGGTTTTGATGTTGCGATGAACTGGCGCGAGTGCAGCCGAGCGCCACCACGATTCGTCCGACGAATCGTTACATGATCGCGAAGAACGGCGAACGCTCGCCGGACCGGATCGCCGCGCCCTTGGCCGCCACGGTGGGCAGCGCACGGTAGCAGAAGTGGATCGCGGTCTGGACTTTGTTGTGGAAGAAGGCCGCTTCGTCATGCCCCTGAAGGAAGGTCTTGTAGGCCTTCTTGTCATCGGTGCCGATGCCCTCCTCGATGAGGATCTCGCCGAGTTTCTCCTTGGCGAGCATGGCCTGGTCGAGCAGCAGATGGGCGCCGAGGACGGTGCCAACCATGTCGAGCAGCGGCGGGGCATTGAGCAGAACCATCTGGATGGCGTCGGGGCGCTTGGTGAGTTCCTTGGAAATGGTCTCGATCTGTTTCAACGCTGCCGCCAACATCCAGGCGGGTTCCATCAGCTCCTTGTCGGACTTCGCCTTGTTGAAGGTTTTCTCGGCGGCGCCGAGGATCTCTCTGATCGGTTTGCCGCCCTTCATGGGGAGCTTGCGGGCAACGAAGTCCAGCGCCTGGATTCCGTTGGTGCCCTCGTAGATGCAGGCGATCTCGGAGTCGCGCATGTACTGTTCGGCCGGATAGTCGCAGGTATAACCGTAGCCGCCATGAACCTGGATACACCAGTGGGTGACCTGTACTGCCCATTCGGAGCACCACGCCTTGCAGATAGGTGTCAGCAGCTCGACATAGGACTGGTAGTTCTCGGCCTCTTCCCCTTCGCAGAGGTGAGCCATGTCGAGATAGTAGGAGGTCTGGAGGAGGAGGGCCCGCATGGCTTCGACATAGGCTTTGGAGCTGAGGAGCATCCGGCGGACATCGGGGTGCTCGACGATGGGCACTTGGGGCGCCTCGGGGTTCCGCATCTCTTTCCAGCTGCGAGACTGGAGGCGCTCCTTGGAATAGGCCAGGGCTTGCTGGTGGGCAGCCGCGGCGCCGGCGGCGCCCTGGAGACCGACCTCGATGCGGGCGGCGTTCATCATGTGGAACATGAGCTTCATGCCGTGGCCTTCCTCGCCGAGGAGGGTGCCTTCGCAATTGTCGTTCTGGCCGAAAACGAGGGTGCAGGTGGGCGACCCGTGGATCCCCATCTTCTCTTCGATGTTGTTGCAATAGACGTCGTTGCTCTCGCCGAGCGACCTGTCGGCGTTGACCTTCACCTTGGGGACGATGAAGAGCGACAGGCCCTTGGTTCCGACGGGCGCGTCGGGGGTGCGGGCGAGAACCAGATGGATGATGTTCTCGGTGAGGTCGTGCTCGCCGGCGGTGATAAAGATCTTCTCACCGGTGATCTGATAACTGCCGTCGGCGTTCTTGACGGCTTTGGTCTTGGATGCGCCGACATCGGAGCCGGCCTGGGCCTCGGTGAGACACATGGTTCCCGCCCACAAGCCGGCGAGAACATTCTCCACGAAGAGCTGTTTCTGCTCGTCGGTGCCGAAGCCTTCGATCATGTGACCGACGCCACGGGTGAGCATGAGGGTCAGTGAGAAGGCGACGTTGGCGCCGGAGAATAACTCGTTCACAGCCGTGCCGAGCACCTCGGGAAGACCCATTCCGCCGAACTCTGGGTTGGCGAGGAGCCCGATCCAACCTCCCTCGGTGACGGTACCGTAGGCGGTGTGGAAGCTCGGGGGGAGGGTCACCTTGCCATCGGCCCATTGGGCGCCGATTCGGTCCCCATCCTCGTTGCAGGTTGCCACCTCTCCCTGGGCAATCTTGAGGGCCTCGTCGAGGACCATCTCAATGTTTTCCAGATCCCAATCGGCGAACTTCTCAGCCTCGATCAGCTTGGCGGTGGGGAGCCACTCGAAGAGTTGAAACTTGATGTCACGAAGATCGACTTTGTAGTCCACGGCAGTCCTCCCAGGGAATGATCAGAGTGTCCGCAGGGCAGAGGCGGACGGAATTCCGGATCGAATGAATGAACACTCATTCATTCTCTCCGAAGCGCGGCATGAAATCAAGAAGAAATTGCCGAGATGCGGCAATTCGTCGACAGGGGAGTCCCCGTTTTGGCTTTCCTAGGGGCTTTGACGCTGTGCTGTGGTGGGATCAGTCCTCGTGACGGCCCAATGCCGTGCGAACCGCACGGAGCAATGTGGGGCGATCAAAGGGCTTCTGGAGGAATCCAGCGCCCGACTGAAGTTCGTCGAGAGAACCCAGAAGGTTGTCGGTGTAACCGGACGCCAGGATCACCGGCGGAACCTGCCCTCGTTTCTGGAGTTCGCGAATGAACTCAGGGCCACCCATGATGGGCATGACGACATCGGTGAGCACGAGGTCGATCTCCGATCCGTGTTCCTCGAAGAGATCGAGGGCGCCGAGACCGTTGGGTACGGCCAATACGGTATAACCGGCCTCGCTCAACATCTCGGTGACGATAGCGGCAACTGATTCGTCATCCTCGGCGACGAGGATGGTTTCATTCCCCCCGGGTGGAGGATCAGTGTCGACCGGCTCGTCCGTCGGGTTTTCGTCGACAGTGGGGAAGCGGGTCACGACCCTGGTTCCGCCAGCGATTTTGCTTTGGATCTCGATGTGGCCACCGCTCTGATGGACGATGCCGTGGACCATGGAAAGTCCCAGACCGGAACCTTTTCCCATGGCTTTGGTGGTGAAGAACGGGTCAAAGGCGCGCACCAGGGCTTCGTCGTCCATTCCGATTCCGGTGTCGGAGACCGTCAGTCGCGCATAGCGGCCGGGTGGGATTCGAAGGGCATCATCGGATGCCGGTTCTTCGATTTCGTCGAGCGAAACCTCGATGGTCAGAACCCCGCCGTCGGGCATGGAGTCCCGGGCATTTGTGGCGAGGTTGATGATGACCTGCTCGATCAGCCCGGGATCGGCCTTGAAGTTGACCTCGGCGTCAGTCGGCAGGGTCACGAGTTCGATATCCGCGCCGATCAACCGGCGCAGGAATCCGTGGGCGTTGCCGGCGACGCGGTTGAGATCGAGCACAGCCGGTTGAAGCATTTGTTTGCGGCCCGAGGCGAGCAGTTGAGCAGTGAGTTCGGCTGCCCGTTGACCGGCCCACCCGATCTGACGGATCACATCCTCGGTCTCCGGGGTCGCATGGCCGGCCTGCAACAGCCGCTCGGTGTTGCCGTTGATGATCATCAAGAGGTTGTTGAAGTCGTGGGCGATCCCACCTGCGAGGGTCCCGATGGCCTCCATCTTCTGGGATTGCCGAAGCTGAGCCTCGAGCTCCTTGCGCTGTGTGATATCCCGCCAGACCACGTGGAGCTTCGATCCACCGCTGTTGGGCAGAGGGGTCAGCAGGACCTCGACCGGGAAGACCTCGCCATCGGCCCGCCGGTGGTCCCACTCGAAACGGTGGCTGCCTTTCTCGAGGGCGATCCGGATCATCTCGTTGGCCTTCTCGTAGCTGTCGCAGCCGTCGTGCTGGACCGGAGGAGAAAGCTCGGAAGGGTGGGTTTCGAGGAGCTGCTGCTTGTCGTGATACCGAAGCATCTCGACGGTGGCCCGGTTGCAGTCGATGAAGGTGTCGCCATCGATGATCAGGACTGCGTCGGCAGAGTTTTCGAAGAGGGATCGATAGCGGTCGGGTTGTTCGTCGTCGTCAGCCATCCCTCGTCTGACGAGCTCGGATTCGAGTCGTTTCACCTCGGCGCGGGCGGCGGCCAGCAGACGAACAATCTCCTCGCTCCGGTCGTCTGTCATCGCTCGGGACCCTCCATTAGTGGTCGGTCGATCCACACCCGGGAGATAACTCTGTCACCCTGGGTGTCTCGATGCGGCCCAACAACTCTACCAGTAACGGAGCCGGCCGCAGCGACGGTTTCCCGGAGCCCTGGACTTCTGGTTCGTATTGTGGGGGCGGGCGTCTCCCGCCTGCCCATCAGTCTCGCAGCGGTTGGAATCGCGTGTCCGAGAGACAGTAGGACGCGCCGGTGCGTGGGGGGTGTTCCGCGTTACCGGGCTTCCTTCAGCCCCGGCCTTCTGGTCCGCCTCCGGCGACCCAGCGTCGCACCATCGGCGTGGCCGCGCGGAGGTGACGGGATGGGGCTGCGACCACGCCGATGGCACGAGCCAACGCTAGAGGGGGCGCGATGGGAGCGGTGCCAGGCACCGTTTCGCGGCGAAACGAGAGCCAGGCACGGAGCCCGCGCGGTTTCGAGGAGGTGGTGAGCTAGAGGAGAGGCCGGTTCAGGCACATTGTCAAGGACGGCACGCCCCGGTGGGACGCGAAATGTCCGCAGACCGAGAAACAAAAAAACCGCCGGCGGATGCCGGCGGTTGGTGGTTGATTGAAGCGTTCGTCTAGCGACGTCCGCGGTTGTCCCGCCGGGGCGGCCGTCCGCGTCCGCCGCCACCGCCACCGCCGCCGGGGCGTCCGCCACGAGCCAGCGGGTCGCGCTCGGGCACGTCCTCGCCACGGGCGCGAGCCTCGTCCTCGAGAATCACCCGGTGCGACAGCTTGATGCGGTCGTTACCGTCAATGTCGATGATCCTGACCTTGATGGTGTCGCCCTCGTTGAGGACGTCGCGGATGTCGGGGATGCGCGTCATGGAGGACTCGGAGATGTGGAGCAGTCCATCCTGACCCGGGAGGATCTCGACAAACGCGCCGTAGGGTTCGATGCGCTTGGCGACGCCCTCGAACTCTTCACCGATCTCCGGAACCTTGGTCAGGCCCTTGATCATCTCGATGGCCTTCTCCGCCGCTGCCTCATCACTCGATGCGATCTGGACGGTGCCGTCGTCCTCGACATTGATCTGTGCCCCGGTCTTTTCGACGATGGAGCGGATCATCTTGCCGCCGGGGCCGATGACGTTGCGGATCTGTTCGACATCGATCTTGATGGAGTAGATCCTCGGTGCGTAGGGTGAGACCTCTTCGCGGCCCTCGGTGATGGCCTCAGCCATTTTCTCGAGCAGGAAGAGCCGGCCGCGTCGGGCCTGTTCCATGGCCTGCTCCATGATCTCGCGGCTCAGACCGGTGACCTTGATGTCCATCTGCAGGGCGGTGATGCCCTCGGTGGTACCGGTGACCTTGAAGTCCATGTCGCCATAGTGATCTTCCTGACCGGCGATGTCGGTGAGCACCGCGAAACGCTCGCCATCGGAGACAAGACCCATGGCAACTCCGGCGACGGCGTTCTTCAGGGGGACGCCCGCATCCATCATGGACAGGGAGCCACCGCAGACCGACGCCATGGACGATGAGCCGTTGGACTCGAGGATGTCGGACACCACACGCATGGTGTAAGGGAACGTCTCCTTGTCCGGGATCATCTGGACCAGTGCGCGCCGGGCGAGGGCGCCGTGGCCGATCTCTCGCCGGCCGGGCCCGCGCAGGAAACGCGCTTCACCCACCGAAAAGGGTGGGAAGTTGTAGTGCAGCATGAAGGAGTTCCGCGAGTCACCCTCGAAGGCCTCGACGATCTGCGAATCCCGTTCGGTGCCCAGGGTGCAGACCACGATGGCCTGGGTCTCGCCGCGGGTGAAGAGTGCTGAGCCGTGGGTGCGGGGAAGCACGCCCACTTCGCAGCTCACCGGTCGGATCTCGTCAAAGGCGCGGCCGTCGAGGCGCTTGCCCTCATCGAGGATGGTGGCGCGGGTGATGTCCTTCACCATGGAGCCGAAGACGCCCTTGGTCCACGAGGTCTGTTCGTCAGCGTCCTCTTCGGGGATCTCGTCGAGCGCCTTTGAGCGGACGGCCTTGATGGCGTCCTTCTGCTCGAACTTGCCGAGGGTCTTCATGGACTCGCGGAGCTCGTCGGTCCATTTGGAGCGAAGAGCGGTCTCGAACTCGTCGGTCCACGCCTTGGAGGGCGTCTCGAAGGGTTCTTTGACCACGCCACGCTCGGCGACGATCTCGCGTTGCAGGGCGATGAGTTTCTTGATCTCGGAATGAGCAAGATCGAGGGCATCGAGGATGACCGCTTCGGGCAGCACCGTGGCGCCGCACTCGACCATCGCGATGGCATCTTCGGTGCCCGCGACCACGAGATCGAGCTCACTCTCTTCGAGTTCCGCAAAGGTCGGGAAGAGGACGAACTCACCATCGACCCTGCCGACGCGCACCCCGGCAAGGGGGGTGTCGAACGGGATGTTCTTGGCCACCATCAACGCCATGGAAGCGCCGGTGATGCCGAGCACGTCGGATGAGTGCTGAGGATCGGCCGACATCACCCAGGAGATGACCTGGGTCTCTCGACGCCAGCCGTCCGGGAAGAGTGGCCGAAGCCCGCGATCGATGACCCTGCAGGTCAGGATCTCGCGCTCGGTCGGGCGCCCTTCGCGTTTGAAGAAGCCGCCGGGGATCCGGCCGCCGGCATACGCGTTCTCACGGTAGTCGACGGTCAAGGGCATGAAGTCGAAGCCCTTGCGGGGCTCGTCCTCGGCGCACGCGGTCACGAGGACCATGGTGTCGCCGAGACGGACGACGACGGAGCCGTCCGCCTGCTTCGCAATTTTGCCGAGCTCGAACGTGAGCTCTCTACCGCCGATATCGACGGATTTCGTAGTGACGTTCATTTTTTGGGTTTCCTATCTCAGCCGCGCAGGCCCAGGCGCTCCACCAGCTGGCGGTATCGGGTGATGTCTTTGCCCTTCAGATACTCGAGCAAACGGCGGCGTCGGCCAACCAACTTGAGCAATCCACGCCTGGAGTGGTAGTCCTTCTTGAAGGCCTTGAAGTGCTCGGTCAGGAACTGAATCCGTCGAGTGAGCAGGGCAATCTGTACTTCCGGCGACCCGGTGTCATTGGGATGGGTCCGGAAATCGTCGATGATGTCGAGTTTCTGTGCGTCAAAGTGACTCATGATATCTCCACTATCCTCCGGTGGCGAGGAGGCTCAGGTACGTTAGCAGGAAGTTCCTGGTCTGGCAATTGTTGGACCTCGGTCTCAGCGCCGTCGGCCATGAGATTTGTCATCGGCCAGGACCATGGTCGGGTGGACGTTGAGGGTTCTGCCGCGGGCCAGGACCGCCTTGACGACCCCGATTCCGACCAGCGCTCCGGTGGACGCGCGGACGGCGACCTGGTCATCGGTTTCGATGGGGTCGGTGCCGGGCCGGAACACAACCACCTCTTGGCCGTGGACGAATCGATCAGCCGCGGCCGCGTTGATGGTCAGTTCAGGAAACGGGAGCATGATCTTGTTCATTGGGATCCATGCGCTCGACTCGAGAATCTCGGCAGGGTCCTGAGCGTTCTCGAGGACCTTCTGGGGGAGGGCGTCTTCGATCTTGAAGGGACCGATGGCCTGGCGGCAGAGGTGATGGAGATACCCACCACAGTCGAGCATCCGGCCCATATCGTGGGCAAGGGACCGGACATAGAACCCGGTGGATACATTCACAGTGATGTCGATCTCGTTCTCGCTCTCGGAACGAAGGGCGAGCTCGTGGACCGTGACCGATTTTGGCTCGATCTCAACGATCTTTCCGATGCGGGCGAGCTCGTAGAGCTTTTTTCCATCGACCTTTTTGGCCGAATACGGGGGAGGGACCTGGTCAATGGTCCCACTGAACCTGCTCTGGATGCCGGCGAGGAGATCATGATCGAGTGCGGGGACTTCTCCGCGAGGATCGGACTCTTCTCCCTCACGATCATAGGTCGTGGTGGCGAAGCCGAGCCGGACGATCCCGTGGTAGGTCTTGGGCCAGCCGAGCAGATACTGCTGCAAGCGGGTGGCGTGACCCACACAGAGCAGCAGCAGACCCTCGGCCATGGGGTCGAGGGTTCCTGTGTGACCGATCCGGCGTTCCTTGAGGGCGCGTCTCGCCTTGTCAACCACATCGTGAGAGGTCGGGCCGCACTCTTTGATCACCGGAAGCAGACCTGAGATCTTTGGCGGACGACGGCGGCTCATATGCAACCCCCGAGCAGTTCGGAAAGACTCGTCTCGAGCCTGGTTCGCGCGGTCTCGAGATCGCTTTTGATGGCGCATCCCGCGGCGTTGGTGTGGCCGCCACCGCCGAACGAGGCGGCAACGCTGCGGACATCGACGTCACGACGCGAGCGCAGGCTGACTTTGACCACACCCGGCTCCCACTGCTTGCAGAAGACGACCGCCTCGACCCCGGAGATGGCTCGAGGAATATTGATGATTTCCTCGGTGTCGTTGCTGTCGGCGCCGGCGCGGGCAAATGCCGTTTCGTCCACGGCGAGACTGGCGAGCCGGCCGTCGCACAGGAAGCGAAGCGTCTTGAGCGCCTCGCCGAGCAATCTCACCGAGGCGGCGGTGCGCCCGTCGTGGACCCACTCGGAGATGGTCGGAGGGTCGGCTCCGGCCTCCACCATCTCGGCGGCGGCGGTGAAGGCGCGCGGCCGGGCGTTGGAGTAGCGGAAGTCACCGGTGTCGGTAGTGAGGGCAACGAATGTGTTGACTGCGGTGTCGGTCGTCGGCTGGACGCCGGCGGTCTTGTACATCTTCCACACCATCTCGCCGACGGCGGGAGCCTCTTCATCGAGGTAGTTGATCTCACCATAGGCGGGGTTGGCCAGATGGTGGTCGATGTTGAGGATCGGAATCTGATCCAAGTCTTCAAAACCGCAGCGTTCGAGTTCGGGACATTCCACGGTGATCGCCAGGTCATAGCCGCTGGGAAAATCCTGCGGCAGCGCATCCGCCACCACGATGGCTCCAATACCGGGCAGTTCGCTCAAGGTCCCGGGCGCCTGGTCGCGGTTGACGATCACCGGTTCGACACCAAAGTTCCTGGCCAATTCGGCCAAGGCGAGCTCGGACCCTATGGCGTCACCATCGGGGTTGCGGTGGGACGTCAGCAGGACGCGTTTGGCCGCGTGGAGCCGGTCGACGGCGAGGGACGGGTCGTTGCCGGTGGGGGTCACTGTGCTTCTCCGTCGGGCTCGCTGCCGTCTTCCGACGGCATCAGACCGTCGTCGTGGAGCTTCTGAAAGACCTGCTCCATCCGGTCGCCATACTCGTAGCTGGTGTCGCGGAGGAATTCGAGCGAAGGCAGCGAACGCAGATGCATCCGCTTGCCGAGTTCTCGTCTCATGAACGAGTTGGCTGCGACAAAACCGTCGCCCGCCTGGCGTTCGCGTTCGGCGTCCCCGATGACCGAAAAAAAGACCCGGGCGTGGGACCGGTCCTTCGAGAGCCGGACGACCGAGACCGTGACCGATTCGAGACGAGGATCGTTGACCTCCTGCTGCAGCAGTTCGGTCAAGACCACGCGCATTTCTCCCTCGAGCCGCGCGTTTCGGTTGTAGCCTTGCTGATTCAACTCTCTGTTACCTTCCACTCGGCCCGGTCGACATTCATGCCTGGATGATCTCGATCTCCCATTCCAGGATGTGACCACTCCAGTTTCGATCGATGGTGTCCGAGACCCTCTGCAATCGTGATTCCACATCCACAACATTGGTCGAGACCGCGCAGATGGCAAATTCCGCGCGTTGGTGGAGATTCTGGTGATCCGTCTCAATCACCATGACCTGATGACGGCTGCGGATTCTCTCCACCAGACTCCGGGTATGACTTCTCTTGGTCTTGAGACTCCGAGCCTCCGGGATGTGGAGACCGAGCCGTGCGACACCGACGTAGATGTTCTTCATTCTCTTGGGTGAACTTTCGGCGGCCCGCGACCGGTCGCGTCCACCGTGTTGCGTGTTTCACATGGCTGCGTTTCGGCTGCCGTCAATCGGCGGCCGTTACAGCTCGGGAGTCACCTCCACCATCTTGTACGCCTCGATGACGTCGCCCTCTTTGATGTCATGGAACCGGGCGAGGCCGATGCCGCACTCAAAGCCCTGCCGGACTTCGCTTGCGTCATCCTTGAACCTCCGCAGAGAGGCCAACTCGCCCTCGTAGACCACCACGTTGTCGCGGAGGAGCCGGGCCTTGGCGGTGCGGTTGATGAGTCCGTCGGTCACCTTGCAGCCGGCGATGGCGCCGAGCTTCGGCACCTTGAAGACCTCGCGGACCTCGGCGTGGCCGAGTTCCTCTTCCTTGTAGATGGGGTCAAGCAGCCCGACCATCGCCAATCTGATATCGTCCACGAGATCGTAGATGACGGTGTAGAGGCGAAGATCGACCTGTTCCGACTCGGAGAGATCGCGTGCGGTTCGCTCGGGCCGAACGGCAAAGCCGATGATGATTGCGTTGGACGCCGATGCCAGCATGACGTCGTTGGTCGTGATGGCGCCGACGGATCCGTGCAACACATTGATCGCCACCTTTTCGGTGGTGAGGGTGTTGAGTGTCTCGCGGAGAACCTCGACCGAACCCTGGACATCGGCTTTGATGACGACGTTGAGTTCCTTGATCTCGGAGTCGGCGATGGTGTCGAAGAGATTTTCCAGCGACACCTTGCGGTTCGCCATGAGTCCCTCTTCCTTCTCGCGCTGCCGGCGGAAGCTGGCAACTTCGAGGGCCCTGGCTTCGTCCGCGGTCCCCTGGAGGACATCTCCCGCCGAGGGGACCTCGTCAAAGCCCATGATCTCCACCGGTGTGGAGGGTCCGGCCATTGTGATCCGTTTTCCGTTGTCATCGGCCAGGGCGCGAACCCTGCCCCATGTCGAGCCGCAGAAGAAGTAATCCCCAACCTCCAGGGTGCCCTGCTGCATGAGAACCGTGGCCACGATCCCGCGACCCTTCTCCTTCTGAGCTTCGAGGACGACGCCTCTCGCCGGGCCCTGCTCGGCTGCGGTGAGTTCCTTCATTTCGGCAACGAGCAGGATCATATCGAGGACATCGGTGATGCCCTGCCCGGTCTTGGCCGAGACCATGACCTGCGGTACTTCGCCGCCCCAGGATTCCACCAGCACTTCCTGCTCCGCGAGCTGCTGGAGCACCCGATCGGGGTTGGCATTGGCCTTGTCGATCTTGTTGACCGCGACGATGAGCGGCACGTTACCGGCCCGTGCGTGGTTGATCGCTTCCTTGGTCTGCGGCATGACGCCGTCATCCGCCGCCACCACAAGAACAACGATATCCGTCACCTGAGCGCCACGGGCGCGCATCTGGGTGAAGGCCTCGTGGCCGGGAGTGTCGACAAAGACGACCGTGCGACCGTCGGAGGTCTCGATCCGCGAGGCGCCGATGTGCTGGGTGATGCCACCGGCCTCGCCTTCGGCGACGCGGGTCGATCGGATGGCGTCGAGCAAGGATGTCTTTCCGTGATCGACGTGGCCCATGACCGTGACGACCGGGGGACGTGACATCTGCGGTCCGAGATCCTGGTCGGATTCCTCGCGCTCGAAGTCGATCAGTTCCTCTGCGGTGGCGACCATGGCGTCGATCTCGAGATCGGCGCAGACCTCTTCCGCCAGTTCGTGGGGGAGGGCCTGGTTGGTGGTGACCATCACGCCCTTCTGAATCAGCAGACCCAAGAGGTCCTTGGCGGTGATGTTGAGTTTCTCGGCAAGCTCACGGGCCGTGACCATCTCCGAGAGGAGAATCGGGCCTTCGGGTTTCTCGCCGTCCTTGAACTGGAGCGTTCTCGTCGGCCTCGGTGGCGCCGGGCGCCTCTCGCCATCTCGCTGGTTCCGCTTGCGTCCTTTTCGTCCGGGCCTGCCGCCGGTCGGACGAGGGCCCGGCCGGGGCGATGTGGTCCCCTCCTGCTGTCCCTTGAGTTTCTGCTCCTCGAACTTGTTGAGCAGCTCGCGGATCTCCTGCGCATCGGCGGCTGATTTTTCCTTGCGACCGCCACGTTGTTTCTCGGCCTTGCGTGCCGCTTCAGCCTCTTTCTGAGCCTTGAGCCGCTGCCGGATCTCGTCCGGGCTGAGCTCTCGCAGCGTCTTTTCGAGGGGAGTCTTGGCGCGACCGGGGCGAACCCTCTTCGGCGCCTCCTCGGCGGGTTTGCTCGGGCCGGCGATGAGCTCTTCCTCGGTGATCTCGACTTCGGGAACGGGCTCCTCTTCGACGGCGCCTGCCACGGCGGGCTCGGCGACTTCGACCACCTTGGTCTCGTCAACGGTCTCGGGCTCGGCAGCATCTTCGGCTTCGGCTTCGACGGTCGATTCCTCAGGAGTCGCCCCGGCGACTTCTTCGGTTTCTTCGGTCTCGGGAGCCGCCTCGATCTCTTCAACGGAATCCTCAGCCGCTTCGGCCGCTTCGATGGGTGCTTCCTCCACCGCAGCTTCGACTTCGACACTTTCTTCGGCGATGGCCTCGACCGTCGTCTCGTCTTCGACGAGCTCGGAGGTCTTCTGCTCCGGCTCTTTTGGAGCGCGGACCTCGAGGATCTCCTTGTCGGTCTTCACCACCTGGCGGCGGCGGCGTTTGACCATCCGGTCGCGTGCGGTCGTCTGGGCCGTGTCCTCTTCCTTCTGCTCGGGTCGGACGATGACTTCGCGGGGTCTGCGTTGCAGGGTCTCGCCGGTGATGATGGAGCGCACGGTCGAAAGATCGAGGGTGTCTTCCTCACCGGTGACGTTGACCCCGATCGATCGGAGCTTGAAGATCAGCTCCTTTGAGGTGATTCCCATCGTGTGGGCCAGGTCTTTGACTCGAAGTTGCTCCATGTTCACTCCTCCTCAGCGGCCGCTGCGGCGGTCTCTGCGGCGGTCTCGGCGAGGGCTTCATCGAGCGTCTCCTGGGCCATATCCAGCATCTTCTGGGCTGTTACCGGACCAATGCCCGGAATTGATGAAAGCTCGTCCGGCGTTTTCGCCAGGATGTCCTGGACGGTGTGAATGGAGTGGCCCTCGAGACGCTCTCTGAGCCGTTCGGTGAGCGCTTCGAGTTCTTCAAGCGGGATCAATTCGTCGTAAACGACTTCCTGAGAGGGCGAGTCGAGATCGGGCAATTCGTCTTCTTCGGCGACGCCCTCCATCTCGCGGAGCATGTTGGCCAGAGCCGAGGCGAGTTCGTCCTTGACGGCCTCTTCCGATTTGATCTCGATGCGGCAGTCCAGCAGCCGGGAGGCGAGGCGGACGTTCTGGCCCCGCTTACCGATCGCCAGCGAGAGCTGCTCGGTCCCGACGATGACGTCGAGGACGGTTTCGCGGACCTCCTGGGTCACTCTCTCGCCGGCCTCGTCGAGGACGGGATCGCCGTTCTCGTCGCGCATGACGATCTGCATCGGCTCTTCGCGAACCGCGACACGGTTGATCTTGGCGGGCGCGAGCGCGTTCTGTGCAAAGGACACCACATCGGAGTTCCAGGGGATGATGTCGATCTTCTCCCCTTTGAGCTCGCGGGTGATGGCCTGAACACGGGCGCCCTTGAGTCCGACGCAGGCGCCGACCGGATCGACGTCACGGTCCTTGGATGTCACTGCAACCTTGGCCCGCTCGCCCGGCTCTCGAACACAGAGCTTGATGATTACGGTGCCGTCGTAGATCTCGGGAACCTCCATTTCGAGGAGCTTTTCAAGAAGCCTCGGGTCGGTCCGCGACATCACGACCTGGGGTCGGCTGGCGTCCATGGTGACATCGACCACGACGGCGCGGACACGGTCGCCCTGGGTGTAACGCTCGTGCCGGACCTGGTGATTGCGAGGGATGATCCCCTCGGTGTCGCCGAGTTCGATGATGATCGCCCCGCGGTCGATCCGCTTGACGATGCCGTTGATCATCTCGCCGACCCGCTCCGAGTAATTGCGGAAGACGACCGCGCGCTCGGCTTCACGGACCCGTTGGAAGAGCACCTGGCGGGCTGATTGGGCTGCGATCCGGCCGAGGGCGGAGTTGTCCAACGTCTCGAGCTTGATGATACCGCCGATCTCGGCGTGGGGCTCGATGACCTGAGCCTCTTCGAGAGTCACCTCGACCTCGGGGTCTTCGACCTCTTCGACAACCATCCGGATTCGCCACGACTCGACTTCGCCGGTCTCGGGATCGATCTCAGTGTGGACGCCGCGGTCTTTGTATTGTTTGCGGGCTGCAGACGAAATCGCCTCTGCGATGGCGTCAATCAGCTTTTCGGGATCGATGTCCCGTTCCGCCGCCAGCTGTCCCACGAGGGTGTTGATGTCCAGCTTCATTGCCGGTTCTTCCCTTCCTTCATGATCGCGTCCCAGTCGACTTCAATGCGGGCCTCGAAGACCTGCTCCAACGGGAGATTCACAACCTGATCCTTGTCGTCGGAAACGCTGACGAGTCCATCTTCGATCCCGACGAGCTCGCCAGTCACCCCACGGTGATCGCGAAAGTTCGGTTCCATCCGCACTTTAATCCGTTCTCCGATGAATCTTCGATAGTCATCCGGAGAGTAGAGTTTCCGGTCGAGGCCGGGTGAGCTCACCTCAAGGGTGTAGGTGTGGCGGATGGGATCTTCGACGTCCAGGAGGACCGACGCCTGGCGGGAAATCGCCGAGCATTGATCGAGGGTCACCCCATTGGGCGAATCCACGATCAGACGCAGCACCGCCTTGGGCCCGTTGCCGACAACTTCCGTTGCGAGCAGTTCGAGCCCCTCATCCACCGCGATGGCGGCGAGTTCTTTGACGGTTTGTTGGTCCAGTTTCACGTCGTTTCGACCCTTCTTTGCTGTAAAAAAAAGTGGGCCAGCGGCCCACCTTCCGACGAAAGCAGCGGCGTAGTTCTACCATAGAAAGCACCCGATGGCAAGGCGTGCAGCGCGTTTTCGCCAGCCGGGTTGCGAGGGTACAATTGTTCCAAATGTGGATCTTACGTGAAATCAATGCCCGTGGTGGCGAGGTCGGTTTCCATCAGTTCATGGAGCTCGCCCTGTACCACCCGAAGCACGGATACTACACCCGGACGAGCACCCCGTGGGGCAGAAGCGGCGATTTCCTCACAGCACCCACCGCATCGGGCTGGTACGCGAGGGTCTGCGCCGGCCTTTTCAGGGAAATTGCCACGAGCTCAGGGGAGCCCCTGGAACTCGTCGATCTGGCCGCGGGGGACGGCTCGTTTCTGACCTCGGTCATCTCAGACCTCGGTGATCAGACCCGAGCGGTGCTGGCCCGAGTGGTGGCGGTTGATCGATCAGAGAAACGCCGGAGTCAGATCGCCGCGCGGTTGACCGGTGGAGAACTGGCGTTCCAACCGGTGGGCTCACTCGGGGAGATCGCCTCCGGCGCGGCGGTGGTGCACGCATCGGAACTCTACGATGCCATGCCGGTCCATCGGGCTGAACAGACGGCGGGCGGTCTGATGGAGCTCCACGTGGCTGCGACCGGAGATCGGCTCGAGTGGCGCCGGCGACCGGCGGCTCGGGTGCTCGAAGAGTATCTCGCCGGTCACGGCATCACTCTGGTCGATGGACAGATCGCCGAGATCAACCTCGAGGCCGAACCGTACCACCGACGAGTGTTGTCGGAGATCGGCGAGGGTGTATCGCTGGTTCTCGACTACGGCTACCCGGCCGCGCGGCTCTATGACCCGCGCGGAAAGCGCAGGGGCTCCCTCGCGACCTATCACCGACACGAGCTCGGGAGTGATCCGTTGGAGACGCCGGGCGAACGGGACCTCACAGCCCACGTCAACTTCGACGATCTCCGCCGTGCGGCAACCGGCTGCGGGTGGGAGGAGATCGGTCTCATGCCCCTGGCCGAGTTCCTGGTGCGGGCGGGGCTCGGGATGATCCTCGAAGAGCGCGGGCTCGGGATGGAGGCCGAACTCGATGCCGACACCGTCAGTGCGAGACAGGAGATCAAACAGCTCCTCGACCCGGAGGGCATGGGCTCGGATTTGAAGATGCTCGTTCAGGGCAGGGGGAGGCTGGGGGAGATTGTTGCGGAGATCATGAATCGTCCGGTGTGATCAGTCTTCGATGTATCCGAGTGCCTTGAGCTGCTCGAGGACTTTGTCGCTCTCGGGCGGAAGAGAGCTTCCGGTCTCGATGGCCTTGAGCGCCGCCGCTTTCTTCTCGCTCTCGATCTTGAGCTTCTCCATGAGGTCGAGCTCACGGATGCAGAGAGCTGCCATTTCCTGATTTTCACCCGCGACATCGCTCATTCCCGTTGGGTCGTCAGGACGGAAATACAGCTTGAGCCGATCGGTGGCGAGATCGCGGGTACAGTGCCATTCGGCGCTCGTTAGACTCCTCAGCCGGGAAATCCACGCGTAGGAGATGCGTGGTGGATCGGGCCTCGGCGAAGCCTCGTCGAAAAGCGGGAGGAGGCTCGCTCCCTCGAAACCTCCCGGCGTGTCGAGGCCGGCTATTTCGACGATGGTCGGCGCGAGGTCGAGGTTTCGAACAGGGGTTTCGATCCGGGTATCTGCGGTTCGGGACACCGGCCCGCCGGCCAGCACCATCGGAATCCGAAGCTGTTCGAGCTCCACCGTCTTGCCGTGGCCGAGTCCTTCGTGATCCATGAGCTCCTCACCGTGATCGGCGGTGATCACGATGACCGTATCTTCGAGATCGCCACGACGGAGAAGCTCGTCCCTGAGGGCTCTCAGACCATCGTCGAGGTATCGGATCTCGGCGTCGTAAAGGGCTTTCATGGTCTCGAGATCGGCGGTGTTGAAGCTCGGATCGGGCGCGCCGTTGACGTAGATGTAGCGCCCTTTCCCGGTGGAAAAGAGTTTGCGGTACTCCTCGGGTGGGCGATATGGGTTGTGGGGATCCATGAGGTGAAGGTAGGCAAAGTACGGGCGGTCGTGATCTCTGGTGGTGTGCCAGTCGAGAAACGCCGCGGCGACCGAGTCCACTCGCGCGTATGCCTGTCCTGAATCGCGATCGAGCAGGGTGGTCCGGTCAAAGCCCTGACCAAAG
>Ga0164313_10000475_pt1 | contig 32332 bp, 31 predicted proteins | sample GuaBasSedimGuay4_FD_113735 | JGI IMG/M metagenome (GOLD analysis project Ga0164313, IMG submission 113735) | Subseafloor sediment microbial communities from Guaymas Basin, Gulf of California, Mexico - Guay4, Core 4569-4, 0-3 cm | ecosystem: Environmental > Aquatic > Marine > Hydrothermal vents... | reverse complement strand
GTGTAACGCCCCAGTACGTTCAGCAAGGCTGGTGATCCAAATATGTTGGTGACGCCAAATTGCCGGATGGTTTGCACCAGTAAACGCGGGTCTGCTTTTGCCGGTCGGGTGGGGTCCATCCATGGCACCACTGTGGTCATGCCCATGGCCGGATCAAACAGGGCAAACGGCGGGAATGTAGGTAAATCGACCTCACCGGCACGAATATCAAAAGCTGATTGCAGCATCTCAACCTGGGCCATAAAGTGCCGGTGAAGATACACCACGCCCTTGGGGATGCCGGTACTGCCCGAGGTAAACAATATCGCGGCCATCTCGTCGGCTTGCGTATTTGCGAGTACCGCACCCGAACATTTTTGCCCCAGTTTGCGTAATTGTTTGGTGTTCAAGCCACCCCAACCCAGCTTGGGGCCGGCGGTGACCAGCTTTATGCCGGGTACCCAGCGCAGTAATTTGCGCGCTATATGGGCTTTGGTAACACCGATAAAGGCCTGCGGTGCAGCCTCGGCCAGGCAGGTTTTCAATGGCTTGATACCGATGCCCGGATCGATCAGCACGGGAATGGCGCCTGCTTTGAACAGGGCAAAAAATATCGCAAAAAACTCCAGCCCCGGTGTCAGCATCAATGCGGTTCTGACGCCACGACCGATACCGTATTCGATTAAACCATGCGCGTATTCATCTGCGAGTTGATTGAGGGCCGCGTAACTGATCGAATCATGTTGCACGTTGCCGCCGCGCTTCCCGACCGGATAATGAATCGCAACATTATCACCCTGCAGGCCCGCCTGGCTGGCAAGCGCTGCGGCGATATTGCAGGTCTCAGGCTGCTGTGATTCCGTGTTCATTGCTGTCAATAAAGGTGCTGATGGCGCTGGTCAGTTCCGGCCCGGCATCTTCGAAGATGTAATGGCCACAATCCGGATAACTCAGTACTTTGGCGTGGGGGAAAATTCGTTGCCACTTGCGCAGAAAGTGCAGGTCAAAGACGAAATCTTTTTCACCCCATGCCAGCAGGCAGGGTTTGTCAGCAAAGTCCGGTAAATGGGTCTCAGTAGCTGCCACGATCTTCCAGGCGTCATCTTCCGGCCCCAACGGGATATCCTGTACAAAGCGCAGCGTTGCAATGCGGTTGGCCCAGGAGTCGTAGGGGCCGGTATAGCCCTTGCGCACTTCTGAGCTGACCGGTTTCTTGAATGCAACACGGGCGGCCAGTCCGGAGAATGCGTTCATTCCCTGCACCATTAATGCACCCAAAGCCGTGTTACGCACCAGCCATAGCGCCGGGGGAAATTTCTTTTCTTTTGGCAAGGGGAATGCCGCCGTATTGGCGATGACCATGCTGGCAATTTGTTCAGGCCGTTCTGCTGCCCAGCCAAAGCCGATCATGCCGCCCCAGTCGTGCACGATCAGGTGAAGGGGTGTTGTTGCCTGCACATGATCCATCAGGGTACCCAGGTCGGAAATTCTGCGTGCCAGGGTATAGGAGTACTGATCATCTCCAGGTTTGTCCGAAAGGCCGCAGCCGATATGGTCCGGCACAATACAGCGGTATCGATCACGTAGTGCGATGACCAGGTTGCGGTAGTAAAACGACCAGGTTGGATTGCCATGCACCATCAATACGACGGGTGCATCGCGCGGGCCTTCATCCAGGTAATGCATGCGCTGACCGGATATTTCCAGCCAGTGGGATGCAAATGGGTAGAGTTTCTCAGATGGCTGGAACATCTAGCGATAATCTGAATACAGGCTCATTTACCAGACTATTTCCGCCATTGAGCAGTTTAATCCGGATCCGATTCCCAGTAGCGCGACGCGATCGCCACGTTTTATTTTGCCCATTTCAACCGCTTTTGCCAATGCGATGGGAACGGCCGCTGGCCCGATGTTGCCAAGCTCAGGGTAGATACGGTAGATTTTATCCGGATCCAGTCCCAGCAAATGCATCAGGGAGTCGGTGTGTGCCTTGCTGACCTGGTGGAGAATAAACTGATCCAGTTCATCAACTACCCAACCGAGCGCTTCACGCGCCGCTCCAAATGTCTTGGTTGCAAGTTTCAGACCTTCGGTCAGCAATACCCGGGTATCGGTCACCATGCGGTCCATCTGGCCGTAGCAGAGTTTATTGAACTCCGTCGCAGCGCGGGTAACGCTGCCAAGGTAACTGTGGCCCTCGGGTACCAGGTCCCGTCGTGACATGATCATCGCAGCTGAGCCGGAACCCAGAGTCAGTGAGGCGAATTCCGCACGAAATTGTGCCTCTTCCACATCCGGATGCAGCAGGCGTTCAATGGTGGCGTCGGTTATGGGTCTGCTTGATTCACCATCGACAACCAGCGCGTAATTGATGTCCTTGCGCTCAAGCATGCGTGCTGCAATGTCCATACCGTTCAGAAAAGCCAGGCAGGCGTTGCCAACGTCAAAATTAAGACAGCGATCACCCAAACCGAGATTTCCATGTACCAGGCAGGCTGTTGACGGCTCCAGGTAGTCCCGGCATACAGAAGTATTGATCAGAACGCCTATTTCACTACGGTCAATGCCGGCCTCTTCAATGGCTTTTTCTGCTGCCATGGTGGCGGCATCGGAAGGCTGTGTACCGTTGTTCCAGAACCGCCGTGCGGTAATTCCGGAAATTTCTTCAATCAGGTCTGTACGGATACCGAGGCGATCCATGGTCGGGCGCAATCGTTCTCCGAGTTCGGCAGATGTAACCCTCACAGGCGCTTCGATTGCTGCAAGCGATTGAATAACAACGTTTTTAAATTGCATATATATCCGGGTAGGGAATGTGTAGTGGGCCAGGGTTCAGGCGTGAGTTTTGCAATCCGCCATTGTAGCCTATGCGGACCTTTCAGGCTATATGGTGCAGGCCTTGGCAATGTATTAGACTGATTCCATTGTTGAATCATGCGGTAATGACGGTCAGGATCGATTGGTGGTAAATGCAGGTCAAATTATCGGGCCGGATTCATTCAGCCCGCGACAGCTCCCTCTGCGGCAGCTTGAAAAGCCCCAGGGTGATGCTGTGCACCTGTGGCACCTGGACTTCAACATATTATCAAACCCTTTGAACCCTGCTGCCAGCGCACAGGCGAGCGACCTTTCTGTGGTGCAACAGCGTTCGGTCAGGCGTTTTTACCTGCGTTTATTACTCGGCGCCTACCTTGGACTGCCGGGTAAGGACATTCATATCACCCGCCGGATCAAGGGCAGACCCGAACTGGATAAGAACCAGTCGGAGGGCAAGCTGGATTTCAGTGTGGCCCGCAGCAGTGGTTGTTACCTGATCGGCATCAGCAGTGGAGCAGCCATTGGTGTTGATCTGGAGATTGCAGCACGCCGGGCGGGCAAACCCCTGGCACTCGCCAAACGTTATTTCAGTCAGCAGGAAACCGATGCCTTGTCAGCGCTTGGCGAGGATCAACTTCAACGGGCATTCATGCACACCTGGGCGTGCAATGAGGCGATCGTCAAGGCAAGTGGCGTGGGCATAGCCAACCAGTTAAACCGCTTCATCGTTGACACCAACCCTGACAACCCTCCGTCAGTACTGAGTATGCTGGACGATGACCATACCGCCTGGCATCTTGCCATGGCCAGGCCGACAGACGGTGCCATTGCGGCAGTGGCTGTCCGGCAGCAACGAATTGAACTGGTGGGCTTCAACCTTTCATAATCGATGTGCGCACATCCGCCAGTGGTGCATCCGCGATCAGACTAACCCGGTTACGCCGTGTATTGACCCCGAGGTGCTCCCAGGTAGAACGCATATCGGGAAAATGTTCTGCATGCACATGCTTGTCATAAAGATCAGAAAATATTTTCGTGTTGGTCAGTACATCGAGCCTGGCAAACATTTCCCTGGCACGCCAGGTGCGGCCATTTTCCAGGCAACAGTAAGACAGGGATTGCAGTGCGGTATCCAGCGATTGCCGGCCATTGCTGGTTTCCCTCAATTGCATATCGGCTTGCAGCATCAAGGCTGCGCCAGACCAGTACACCCGCATGGTTGAACGCCAGCCATCACGGGTTGCTTGTGCCAGTGAGCCGCCATGGGTGCCTTTTTCGCCGCGCCTGAAGCCTTCATAGAGTTTTTGCCAGGCCTGTGTTTCAGTCAGGCGACCGTTACGTGCCCGCAGCACATTCTGGTAGTAGGAGGCCAGCCCTTCGGAGAGCCAGCGATCACGGCTGGAAATATAAGGAAACAGCATATGACTGAACTCATGGGTGGCGGTCCAGTCGCTGGTGAACTCCTCCAGTGGCCGATTTTCATCCACCATCAGAATTACCGCCATCCCGCCACCACGGATGACCTGGGCCCCCAGTGTTGCTTCCCGTCTGCTGCCAACCGGGATGACCAGTACTTGCGGTTGTGCTTGCGGGAAGCTGCCATACACGGAAGCAACCGCCAGCACAGACTCCTTTATCCACAGCCTGAATTTTTCATTCTGTTCATGGGTCAGGTCACCCAGTGCTGCCAGCCTGATGTTTGCCCCTGGAACATCGATCATTTGCAAATTGAACCGGCCTATAGCAACTCTTGATTCCCAGATAGCCGGTGTCTTGTCAGGCCGATAAGTTGTTAATTGCCCGGTACTCTCAACAAACGCCCACGGTGTAGAAAATGACATGCCTTCCGGTATGCTGACATTAACTAACAGGTCCCTGCTTCGCGAAGCCTTCCAGAACCAGAGGTCAGCGTTCATTACCAGGTCATTACCCCTTTGCAACACCAACCGGTAGTTGCTCTTCTTCAGTGCAGCGCGGATATCAACCTGCCAGTGGATGCAGGCATTCTCAGGCAGTTCCGGCAGGCGGGTTTCTCCATGGCGCCCCGATACCTGCAGCCTGCGGTCGGCCAGAAAAATTCCGTCAGACCAATCGTCAGCCTGTGAGTTTCTGTACAGCCGGTCCGGTGCCTGCCCGTCGAAACACAGTTCAACATCGACCTCTGCCAGGTCATCTGAGAACCTGGCAGATAAAATATCAGCGGCACCTGCTTGCTGGCCGCACAGCAACAATATGCAGACGATAGAAAGGGTTTTCATTCAGTCAATCTCACAAACCAGGTCTCATGGGAATATTATGGTTCCTTATTGCCCGGATAATGTGTCGTCCGGTGGTGAATATTACACAGCTGGTCTGAAACATGACCCGAAAATCACCTGTTTAATCACAGCAATCCTTGCAGCAGTGGGATAAAATTGCGCGATTCAACACGGTCAGCTTCGAACAATTAACAATATCCGATCATGAGACCCTTTCTATATTCAATCATTCTGTTTTTGTATGGCTGTTCAACCCAGGTGCAGCCGGAACTGAAGCAAGCTGTTGAAGAACGGATAGCAACCGAGCGGCCGGTGGAAATTGAATGCCGGGCCGCCAGTGACCCTTTTTGTGCCATTCATTCGCCTTTGTTATACCTTGGCGATGTGGATGCCCTGAGAAACCAGCACCATGCAACATTGCTGGATATTGGAGAAAATTCCCTTAAAGCACGATTGCACCTGATCAGGGCTGCAAGACACAGCATTGAGTTGCAAAACTTTCTGTTCAGGAATGACCAAACCGGCAGTCTGCTCATACATGAGCTGGTGCGGGCAGCAAATCGTGGTGTGCGGGTGCGAATTCTGTTTGACCAGATGTTTACCGTCTCCGAGCTCAATTACCTGGCGGGCCTTGCACTGGAACACGATAATTTCGAGGTGCGTTTATACAACCCCCTGTTTAATTATGCGCGCACCACGCGCTGGACGATGCTGGGTGGTGTGACCTGCTGTTTTACCAGGACCAACCAACGCATGCACAGCAAACTGCAGGTCATTGATGAGGTTGTTGGTATAACAGGTGGCCGTAATATTGCAGACCGGTACTTTGATTTCGATACCGATTACGACTTCAAGGACCGGGAAGTGCTGGTTTACGGGACGGTCGCCGCAGAAATGCGCGCCTCATTCGACTTATTCTGGGGTAGTGATATTACGGCCGAAATTGGTCACTTACGTGATGTGGCGCCACTGATTGTTGGTGATGAACTTGTGCGTGCAGATGGTTTTGAAGCACCTGAACGACTACAACCATTGCTCGCTGATATCGAAAATAACGGCCTGATGCATACGCTGTTTGTGAAAACTGCCCACCACGTTGATTCGATTGGGTATTATCATGACCTGCCACATGACGAAGACAGTAATGTTGTACCACATGCAAACATTACGGCTGGTTTGCATGCCGCACTGGCAAAAGCCGAAAAATCGGTCATCATCCAGTCTCCTTACCTTGTCCTGTCAAAACGTTCACGCAGGTTGTTCAAAACCATCCGTGCAGACCACCCGGACATCGAATTGTTGTTTTCCACCAACAGTCTCGCTGCAACCGATGCTTTTTCTGCATATTCGCATACCCACAAACACAAGAAGCACTACATTAAAACGCTGGGTTTTGATGTTTATGAGTTCCGGCCTTACGCTGCCGATGCTGCGGAGTTTTTTCCGCGTATGCCGAAGTTAATCGTCGAGAAGCGTGAGGGAGTGAACAGTGGCAGGATTCCCGCCGTTGGCGCAAATCCGGCACTTGACATGCCGGGGCCGAGATCCGGTTTGCATGCCAAGTCGTTTGTCATCGATGGGCATATCTCCATGGTGGGCTCACACAACCTGGATCCGCGTGGCGAGGGCTATAACACGGAAAATGGCGTGATTATTGATGACGTGGCTTTCGCCCGTGAACTGGAGGCCAGTATCCGCAAGGATATAAAGCCCGGTAATAGCTGGGTGGCGGCAATGAAGCCCCCGGGCCCGCCGGTCCTGGGCAGTATCAATGGCGCGATTGAATCGACCTCGCGCACCTTGCCGATTTTTGATATCTGGCCCTACCGCTCAACCACGATCTATGAACTGCGGCCTGGTGCAAAGGTAGTGCCACCGGGTACGGCAGAGTTTTATCAGAATTACCGGCCGGTCGGCAGTTTTCCTGAGGTGACCAGCCGTAAGCGGCGTTGGCAGGTAATCATGATCAGTTCGTTTATGGGATTTATTACCTGGGTTCTTTGATCCCGCTTTTAACCCGGATCAGGCTGGTGTTTTCCGGGTTTTTCCCTTGCTTGTCTTTGTAATATTCAGCAATTTTTCTGAAATCAGCCTCAATATCATCGCCAGGATAGAAAGTGTCGCTGACACCCACCTGCTTTCTCCCGAAATCGAGGTATCCCAGTGCAATAGGCACATTGGCAGCTTTGGCAATGTGGTAAAAGCCGGTTTTCCAATGATCGGTTTTGCTGCGCGTACCTTCGGGAGCCAGTGCAAATATCAGGTTTTCAGATTGTTTGAACAGTTTAGTTGTTTGCTGGATAACATTCAGGCTTTGCGTACGGTCCACGGGGGTTCCTCCAAGTGCCCGGAAAAGGGCACCAAAGGGCCAGCGAAATATGGTGTGTTTACCTATCCAGTTAACATCCATTTTTAGCGCCTTAATTAGCAGGATGCCCAGCGGAAAATCCCAGTTGCTGGTGTGTGGTGCGGCAATGACGACGTATTTTTTTACATCTGGAAAGTCTGCATGAAGCTCCCAACCGAGAGTGGTGAGTATCCACATGGAAAGGCGTGAAATCATGAGTAGATTCTAAAAGAAAAAAAAGGGGCCGGATACATTTTCATTGAAAATGTATCCGGCCCCTTTTTTTTCCTTTATTGTGTTGAGAAGTGTTTTGCCAGCGCCTGTATCTCCATTTTGCTCAGGGAATTTGCGATAGCGCACATATCCGTTGGCATACCCTTGTGGCCATCGTGTTCGGGGGTTTTTCCGGGGCAGTGACGTTCGTAGTAATAAAACTGGGTAATGGACTCTTCGATTTCGCCAACCGGTTTACCGGCCAGTTTCGGGATGTCGTCGCGGCTTGAATTACCGTTGGGGCCGTGGCAACCCTCACATTTCACAATCAACGCTTGCAGATCGATTTCTTCACCTATGTCTTCCGAGACAACGTCCTGTTGCCCGAAGGATATTGCCGGGACCAGCAAAAGGAGGATCAGGAAATATTTTATTTTCAACATTTTGCTCACCTGCTGCTTTATTTGCAGGATTAACTATATACCCATGGCACGGTATTGGATTTGACCTAAATCAGCCAATTCGCAAGTGTCAATCAGGCCTTAGAGACCTGAAAACCAGCCAGCCGCCGGCGACCAGCAAGGCAAGGCCCGGTACAGAATACCCCCATAAAAACCAGGGGCCGGTTTCCATGGCTGTCAGAATGGCACCGGGAATACCCAGTGACCCTGCGGCCAGTGCCTGCAGGGTTTTATGACGTAAAACCGCCTTTTCCTGTGCGGGGTTTCGGGTGGTTTCGGCTGAATTGATTTTAGCCAACTGTTCATTGTTTACGCTGATCAGCATGTTATGGATCAGTCCACGGATTTCCGGTGCCTGTGCTAACCACCGGGGTAGACGCTCACGCAGTTCGTGAATGATTTTATCCGGGCTGTTTTTCTCCCGCAGGATGGCATCCAGTTCAGGCTTGGCCACCGACCAGATATCCAGCTCAGGGTCAAGTTGGCGCCCCAGGCCTTCAATGTTCAACAGGGTTTTCTGCAGCATTAGCAATTGTGGTTGTATGGTCAGCTGAAATCTTCGTGCCACTGAGAACAGGTCAAACAGCAGCTTTCCAAAAGAGACTTCATTCAACGGACGGGTGAAGTTGGGTTCTCCGACGGTACGTACGGCAGCTTCAAGTTCATCGACGCGCGTTCTCGCAGGTACCCAGCCTGCTTCGATGTGTAATGTAGCCACCCGTCGGTAGTCCTGGTTGAACAGGGCCATGAAATTTTCAGAAATGTAATAAAGATCCTTGGGTGACAAGCTGGCGACAATGCCAAAATCCATGGCGATAAAGGTCGGGTCATCCGGGTTGCTCGCATCCACCAGGATATTGCCGGGATGCATGTCAGCGTGGAACAGATTGTCCCGGAAAACCTGGGTGTAGAAGATACGTACACTGCGCCGTGCAAGTTTTTTCAGGTTGACGCCATGCTTGCGTAAGCCCTCGATGTCTCCCACCGGAAGCCCGGATACGCGTTCCATGACCATGACCCGCTGCTTGCACCACTGCCAATACACCTCCGGGATGTACAGGTCTTTGGAATCCTTGAAATTGCGTCGCAGAATTGAAGCATTGGCCGCTTCACGCTGCATGTCGAGCTCATCGAATACCACGGTCTCAAACTCACGCACCACTTCCAGGGGCTGAACCTGGGCACCGTTTTGCATGAACTTGTCCGCCAGCCTGGCGATGGTCTTGAGCAGATCAATGTCCTTACCCAGTTGCTTGTCTATACCCGGGCGAACCACCTTGACGACTGCCTCGCGGCCGTCGTGAAGCGTGGCAGGGTGAACCTGTGCGATGGAGGCCGATGCCAGGGGCGTGGTGTCGAAAGACGCAAACACCTCATCGACCGGTTTACCCAGTGCTTTCTCAATAATATCGCGTGCTTCCTCACCTGGAAATGGCGGTACACGGTCTTGCAGAAGGGCCAGTTCATCGGCGATATCCGACGGCAACAAATCCCGGCGGGTTGACAAGATCTGTCCAAATTTCACATACACCGGGCCAAGGTCCTGTAACGCCATTCGCAGGCGCTCACCCCGTGGTGAATCTGAGAAATCCTTGCCTGTCGGAATGAAAACGCGCAACCAGCGAATGGGTACGGGCAGTTGGGAGGTATTAAATAACTTGTCGAGACGGTATCGTTTAAGGATGACACCGATGTGCCAGATTCTCAGAAACTGGCGCAGGCTGCTCCTCATGTATTGCGGTCTTTCATAAAGTCAGACAGCACCTTGCCTGCAGTACGTGCTGTTTCACGCGCCATTTCAACACCCTGGCGGATACCCTGCGCGGCCTGGTAACCCGCAGTATCGCCAAGCATACCGGCGAGAGGACCTTCCCAGTCGGGATCCAGCTTGCTGAAAATACGTTCCAGATCGCGTGCCAGGCTGGCATCGCCATTGATTTGCACTTTTGATTCCGGCAAACCCCAATCGGCATCTTCAGGTTCCGCCATGGAAAACAGGGCCACCGGCGTACCACTGATAACGGTATCCGGTTCACCTTCAACATCGAGGCGAACGCGGACGTTGCCATATTTGAAGGTGAAAAACAGCGTGATGTTCAAGCCTTCGAGGTCCAGCTGCAGTAAACGGCCCTCCAGCTTTTTGACCCGTGAAGGGGATTCCTTGTCCAGATGCAACACCTGGTTGACTGCTGTTTCCAGCGCCATCGCCAGCATGCCGGGCAGGGGTGTTTGATATTCAGCCATGGTAACCACTGTGAATTGCAACCACGCCACCGGTCATGTTGCGGTAGGTGACATTACTGAAACCGGCGTCTTCCATCATGCCGGCAAGCTTATCCTGGCCGGGGTGCTTACGAATGCTTTCTGCCAGGTAGCGATAACTGTCTTCATCATCGGCAATGATCTTGCCGAGACGTGGCAAAATGCTGAATGAGTAAGTGTCGTAAATTTTCCTGAGGCCTTCGAATTCCACTTTTGAGAACTCCAGGATCATTGCCCTGCCGCCCGGTTTGAGAACACGGAACATTTCATTGAGCGCAGCAGCTTGATCGGTGACGTTTCGCAAGCCAAACGCAATGGTTACCGCATCAAACTCGGCATCTGCAAATGGTAATTTTTCGGCGTTGGCCAGTGAATATTCTATATTGCCTACCAGTCCGCGGTCTTCCATGCGCTGGCGTCCTACACTCAACATGGCGTCGTTGATATCGCTCAGAACCACGCTGCCATTTGTACCGACCTGCTTGCTCATGAGGGCGGCGATATCGCCGGTGCCACCGGCAAGGTCCAGCACTCGTTGGCCAGGTTGAATACCGCTGATTGCGATAAAGTGACGTTTCCACAAGCGATGTACACCCAGGGACATCAGGTCGTTCATCAGGTCGTATTTTCCAGCCACGGACTCGAACACATCATGTACCAGCCGGGTTTTATCCTCGACTGCTACATCCTGGTATCCAAAATGAGTGGTTTTGCCATTCTCAGGCTTGCTGTCTGATTTCTCCATACCGGCTATTGTACCCGCACGATGGGCATTTATGTCCATTCTTCATCACAGGATATAGCGGCTGAGGTCTTCATTGCTAGCCAGTTCATCGAGATGCTCATTAACATAGGCCGCATCCAGAACAATGCTCTCACCACTGCGGTCGGGTGCCTCGAACGAAATAATATCGAGTAATCGTTCCATCACTGTATGTAGGCGACGGGCCCCAATATTCTCGGTAGTTTCATTAACCTGCCAGGCGATTTCGGCAATGCGCTCAATGGCGTCATCGCTGAATTTAAGATCCACGCCTTCGGTTGCCATCAAGGCGCTGTACTGCTCGGTCAAAGAGGCCTTGGGTTCGGTCAGAATACGCACAAAATCTTTCGCATCCAGGGCCCGCAATTCAACACGGATCGGCAAGCGGCCCTGCAACTCCGGAATCAGGTCGGAGGGTTTGCTGAGGTGAAACGCACCTGATGCAATAAACAACATGTGGTCTGTCTTGACCATGCCATAACGCGTGGATACCGTGCAGCCTTCAACCAGCGGCAACAGGTCACGCTGTACACCTTCGCGTGAAACATCAGAACCGGCATATTCAGAACGTTTGGCGACCTTATCCAGTTCATCGATAAATACGATACCGTTCTGCTCAGCTACTTCCAGTCCCTGTTGTTTGATCTCCTCATCATTGATGAGCCGGGCTGATTCTTCTTCAATCAGTATGGGCAGGGCATCCTTGATGCGCATCTTGCGCTTCTGGGTTTTATTACTACCCATGTTCTGGAACATGCCCTGCAGTTGGCTGGCCATCTCTTCCATTCCCGGCGGTGTCATGATCTCCACACCGAGCTGAGCGGTGATATCAAATTCAATTTCACGTTCGTCCAGTTCACCGGCCAGCAGTTTTCGCAGCATTTTCTGCCGGGTTGATGACTGGCTGTCGCTGCTTGCGTCATCTTCAGCTTTGGGCTCGTTGGCAAAGCCAATCTGATTTGGCTGTGGCAGCAGAATATCGAGGATACGGTCGCGTGCAGAATCCTCTGCACGGGCACCTACCTTTGCTACAGCTTGCTCGCGCAGCATGTTGATGGACATGTCCACCAGGTCACGGATGATGGATTCAACATCCTTGCCCACATAACCAACTTCGGTGAATTTAGTGGCCTCGACCTTGATAAATGGCGCGTTGGCGAGCTTGGCGAGCCGCCTGGCAATTTCGGTTTTGCCCACACCTGTGGGGCCGATCATCAGGATATTCTTGGGTGTGATTTCGTTGCGGAGCTCATCATCGACCTGCATGCGACGCCAGCGGTTACGCAAAGCGATGGCAACGGCGCGCTTGGCATCCGATTGGCTGATAATGTGACCGTCCAGTTCCTGAACGATTTCCCTTGGGGTCATTTGTGACATTTATTTGTGATCCGTTTACTTGATGTCTAGTGTTTCAATAACGATATTGTCGTTGGTGTAAATGCAGATATCGGCTGCAATTCCCAGGGATTTCCTGACAATTTCTTCGGCTTCAAACTCGGTACCATCGAGATACGCCATGGCAGCGGCCTGGGCAAACGGGCCTCCGGAACCAATCGCAATCAGGCCATTTTCAGGTTCAATGACATCACCATTTCCTGATATCAACAGTGAGTTTTCTGTATCGGCTATGGCCAGCAATGCCTCGAGACGTCGCAGCATCCGGTCTGTGCGCCAGTCTTTCGCCATTTCAACCGCTGCACGGACCAGGTTACCCGAGTGTTTTTCAAGCTTGCCTTCAAAGCGCTCAAACAATGTAAACGCGTCGGCAGTTGCTCCGGCAAAGCCTGCAATGATCTGCCCTTTATACAGGCGACGTACCTTACGAGCATTGGACTTCATGACGGTATTGCCAAGTGTTACCTGGCCATCACCACCCATTACGACCTGATTGCCCCTGCGGACAGAGCAAATGGTTGTTCCCCGATACTGTTCCAAGCCTTTCTCCTTCAAATGTGTGACACCGGTTGCGTTGAACAAACGTGGGGTTGTCAGCAAACAATTGCAAGCATGGGCTACACTAGCGTGGGCTGATCGTGGTGAGGGAAACGCGTGGGTATGATAATTGAAGCGATATGGGCAGTGGTGCTGGTCGGTGTACCGATTACGTTATTCACGCTGGCCATTGTCTGGTGGGGTTTGCGTAACGGTCATTTTAAGGAAATCAATGACAGCAAAGAGCTTGGGCGTGAACTAAAAAGAATGGCCAAGGGGAAAAATAAGACCGGGAACGATAAACACGGAAACAAAAATTCCGAAAATAATGGGCCCGAAAGCAAGAAGCCTGACCTGATCCAGAAAAAATGGGCGAAATTCGGTGGCGGATTCTATGGGATCGTGGCTTTCTTTACCTACCTGGTTGTCGAAATCAGGGAGATCGTCGACATGATTTTGAATATTGGCGGATTGTGGGAGTTTATAAAACAGTTTGATGTCGGTGTCATCGTCGAGTTATTCATTTCCGCACTTATGAATTTCATTACTGCCATGGTATGGCCTCTGTACTGGATGAAGCGTATCGACACGAACCAGGTCTGGATGTTCTTCGTCGCCGCATACGGAGGTTATGTGCTGGGTCTAAAACTGGCACAGCGGCTGAATCAGCACCGAAAAGGTGCCTGAACAAAGAAAAATAATTATGTTGTAGAATAGTCCGGCACTACCGGTGGCACCTCGGCAAGAAGGAATATCGGCTAAAACGCAAATCCACTTCAATGGGAGAGAAGAATGAGTTTATCGAAACGATCTGCTGCCGAGTTTATTGGCACGTTCTGGTTGGTCCTCGGCGGTTGCGGTAGCGCAATATTTGCCGCTGGCGTGCCTGAGGTTGGTATTGGTTACGTCGGTGTTTCACTGGCCTTTGGCCTCACCGTGCTGACCATGGCATTTGCTATCGGCCATATTTCCGGTTGCCATCTGAATCCGGCAGTAACGCTGGGCCTGACCGTTGCCGGACGTTTCAAAAGCTCCGACGTGCCAGCCTACATGATTGCCCAGGTCCTCGGTGCCATCGTGGCTGCATTTGTTTTGTCCTACATCATAGGAAGCGCTGACAGCCTTGCATCCAACGGCTTTGGTGAACACTCGCCACAGGGATTTGCCATGGGGCCGGGTATCGTCACCGAAGTTATCATGACCATGATGTTCCTGATTATCATCCTGGGCGCCACCGACAAACGCGCACCAGCAGGTTTCGCACCGATCGCCATCGGTCTTGGCCTCACCCTGATCCATCTGATCAGTATCCCGATAACCAATACCTCGGTTAACCCGGCCCGTAGTACCGGCCCTGCCTTGCTCGAAGGCGGTATCGCATTACAACAGCTGTGGATGTTCTGGCTCGCGCCAATGGCGGGTGCTGTGATCGCTGCGGTTATCTACAAGTGGTTCGAAAAAGAGGAATAGAACCAGCATCGTCATTCCGGGTTTAACCCGGAATCCATGTTGTTTTGTAGGTAATGGTGCTAGCCGACCCGTGTCGCCGCGGATCGGTGAGCACCTAACCCCAAGGAAACATATTCAAACCAAACTCAACCTACTTCTTCTTAGCCCGCGGATGCGCCTTGTCGTAAACTTTCGCCAGGTGCTGAAAATCCAGATGTGTATAAATTTGCGTAGTAGAAATATCAGCATGCCCCAATAATTCCTGCACACCTCGCAAATCACCCGACGACTCCAGCATATGGCTGGCAAAGCTGTGTCTTAAAAGGTGGGGGTATATATTTTGTGGCATTCCCTGGTGTTTGGCCCAGTGGCGGATCCGGGCCTGGATGGTACGCGGGGAAATTGGGTTGCCACGCTGGCTGACAAATACGTGTGGCTCTTCGAGCGCAGCATATTGCCCGCGTACCTTGCGCCACTCAAGCAACGCTTCAGCAGCGATGCGACCGACCGGAACCATACGGCTGCGGTTACCCTTGCCGGTGACGGTTACCATGCCGGATGACAGGTCGAGTTGCTGCCACTGTAATCCTGCCAGTTCCGACAAACGCAGGCCGGATGAGTAAAACAACTCCATGATAGCCTTGTCACGAACGGCTAATGGGGTGTCGGTGGGTATGTCGAGCAGCTGGCCAATGGTGTCAGCATCCAGTGTAGCCGGCAGGTGTCGCGGACTCTTGGGTGCCCTGACGGCCTTGGCGGGGTTATGTTGTGCGATGCCTTCACGCAGCATCCAGCGAAAAAAGCTGCGCAGAGCCGATAACAATCGTTGCAGTGATTTACCACCCAGACCCTGTCGGTGTTTTTGCGCAATCAGTGCACGAATATGATGTTGGGTGACCTGTTCGGGTCTTTCGATGGCTTCAATTTCAAGAAATTTCAGCAACTCACCAACATCACGTTGGTAAGCTGTCAAAGTGCGCGCTGATAAACCCCGCTCATTCCTGAGGTAGGCAAAGAAGTTCCTGGCATGTTCCTGCATGATTGCGCAGCTTACACTGAAATCTGCGCAATCTGTGGGCTTATATTCAGGCTGACTTACGCTGCTTCTGAGGTTCTTCCAGCGCGATGCGGCTGGTTACCACGTTGCCGAGTAAATCCAGGAACAGGGTTCCCATGCCGGGGTAGAAACGTGCCGGGTCGCTACTGCCGATGGCCAGTAAGCCGTCTTGTCCCAGGGGCACCAGGGCGGTTGATTGTACCCATTGTGCACGCGAGGCAAACAGATAATCGCGTTTGTCGCGGTTCAGGCGGCCGCACACACTTTCACCCTTATCCAGCTGGTCCTGGAACTGCTGTATTTCAGGATCATCGCGTAATTTGTGATAAAGAGGTGTTTTTGGGCCTGCTTCGATTTTGAGGTCAAAAAGCGTGATATTGAGGATATCTGCCTTAAATTCACTTAAAAGGGCATCGCTGAGACGGTCAAAAAATGATGGCAAATCACGCATAACCATCAATTCGAGGGTCAATTCGTGTAGGCGGGACATCAATTTTTCGTTGTCTGAAGCGACCTGTACGAGCTGATTGAGGCGTTGTTCCAGGGTCTGGTTCTGACCACGCAGAAACTGCACCTGTTTTTCAATCAGTGAGACGGCCGGGCCACTGGCGTGACTTAGCTCCATATCCTTCAGTAGCGCGGGTTCCCGCTCCAGAAAGTCAGGGTTTTGGCGCAGAAATTTAGCTACAATTTCTTCCATTGACCTGGTTGCTTCGCTCATATCAAAGTCCCTTCGAATACGTGAGTTGCAAGTCCTGTCATAATGACGGGATCAGCCCCCCCCGTCCAGTCTATTATAAGCAAACCACCCGCCTGGGTCACGTTTACTGTTTTTTCGACCAATCCGGCCTTGCGGAGGATGACCACTGCAGCACATGCGCCGGAACCGCAGGCAAAGGTCTCAGCGGCACCCCGTTCAAACACCCGTAGCCGTATGTTGTTACGGTCGATGATCTGGGCAAAACCGGCGTTACAGCCCTCAGGAAAGGCAGAATGGCGGCTTATTGCGGCCCCCAACCGGGTTACATCAGTGCTATCCAGGTTCTCCACAACCACCAGGGCATGCGGGTTACCCATCGATACAGCGCCCAATTTGTACTGATCCGGTTCAATCTCCAGGGTATACCAGCCATTGTCGGATTGAAGGTTTATGGGTATGTCTGTGGCTTTGAACAGGGGTTTACCCATGTCTACACGTACCTGGTTGCCGTCGAGACATTCAATTTTTACTTCACCTGCAGGGCCATCCAGTAAGAAATGCCGTTTTGCGGATTTCGAGTGCATTTGCAGGTAAAGGCCAATACAACGGACGCCGTTACCGCATTGTTCCGCACGACTGCCATCAGAGTTCCAGATTTCAAAAGCTGCCGTTTGTAGACCATTTTCAGATTTTTGTAACACTAAAACCTGGTCGCAACCTATGCCGGTGTGACGATCTGCCAGTTGGGCTGCTATTTTTGCATTAATTTCAAAGTCTTGTGTGCGCAGGTCCAGCAATACAAAATCATTGCGCAAACCATGCATTTTGTGAAATATAACGGACATTGCTGACTAGGAGGGGGAACCGGCTTCCTCTTTTTCCTCCTTTTTCTCTCCTTCCTGCTCTTCGCCTTCGCCTTGTTGGGAAGTTTCGGAACTGGCAATCGGTTCGTCTTTTGGCAGGTAAAGTGGGCCTTTGTGTCCGCAGGCAGTCAGCAGGCAGCTGAAAAGTAGAGCCAGCAATGTGAATTTTACGATTTGCATAAGTGTTAACCAGCCCTGTTTGACTGCTACACTATACGCCATGAATAGCAGCAAATCAGCACACAATCAGGAACAGCAAATGGATGGTGGAAAACTACTCGAGACAGTAGAGGTAACAACAGCGGATAACCCGGAATATGCCGTTATCTGGATGCATGGCCTCGGTGCTGACGGACACGATTTTGAGCCGATCATCCCTTTTCTCGGCTTGCCACCCGATGCCGCTGTTCGCTTTGTGTTCCCGCATGCCTTGATGCGGCCCATCACCATCAATGGCGGCGCAGTTATGCGGGCCTGGTATGACATTATCGAAATCAGTACCAGTAAAGGCCAGGATGAAGCCGGTATCAGCCATAGCGCCGCAAAAATTCATGACCTGATCGACCACGAGATTGAGCGGGGAATCCCGGCGGAGAAAATCATCGTGGCCGGATTTTCACAGGGAGGTGCAATGGCCCTGCATGTCGGGCTTCGTTATCCCGGCAAACTGGCGGGTATCATGGCCCTGTCAGCTTACCTTCTGTTTCCGGAGCGCCTGGCTGCGGAGCAGGCACAGGAAAATTCTGCAACACCGGTATTTATTGGTCATGGAAGCCAGGATCCGATGGTTCCAATCGCATTGGGGCAGGCCGCCCGGGAGGAACTGGAGAGAGGCCAATGGCCTGTTGAATGGCACAGTTATCCGATTCCACACTCAGTTTCCCAGCCGGAAATGGTCGATATCGGCCATTGGTTAAAGGCTTGCTTTAACTGACTTCATGGTAGCCGGTGCAACCATGCGGGGTGTCTATCCACCGTCATTTTGTCGCTGGAGGCTGTTGCTGGCCGTTATGGGCGTGACCCAGGTATCAGTTTTATTGATAGGTCTCGGCAGATTGCAGGGCTTTGACTTGCCCTGGCTTGGTATTACTTCACTCTATGCACAGTTACTGGCGTTAATGACAGCGTTGGGCGTGTGTGTCGTCAGGGCCTGGCTCGGAAGACTGTCACCGCGTGGCGCATGGATTGGTAGCTGGATCGTGGCCGTTCTGATTGCAGCTTTGTTCAGCTATATGGCAGGTATTATTGGCACCGTGTCCGGTATTGGGCCGGGCAAGGCTTATTTTGGCCTGTTTGTGTTGCAAAGCACCATCGCCGTGGCACTGGTATCGGTGGCATTGTTTCGTTACCTTTTTATACGTGCCCAATGGCAGGCGCAGATATTGGCACAGGCTGAAGCCCGGGTGCAGGCTTTACAGGCGCGGATACGGCCGCATTTTCTGTTTAACAGCCTCAACACCATTGCCAGCCTGATTCCGGAGGATCCGGTCGGTGCCGAAAGGGCCACCGAGGACCTGGCGGACCTGTTCCGGGGCAGTATGCGGCGCGCTGATCAGTTGATCAGCCTGTCTGAAGAGCTCGACCTGGCAGAGAAATACCTGGAAATGGAACAGCGTCGACTGGGCGAACGCATACGTATCGACTGGCAGGTCAGTGAACTGCCCAGGGGGGCTTCGGTATTACCGTTAACGTTACAGCCCCTGCTCGAAAATGCCGTTGCCCACGGCATCCAGCCACGTATTGACGGAGGTGAGGTGCGTGTTTACGGGCGTAATGAGAATGACAAGATTGTTATCACGATCTGTAACCCGTTGGCGCCGGACCCGGACAAGAGTCGCGGCACAGGTATGGCCCTTGCCAACATTCGGGAACGGCTGGAACTGGCTTTCGGGCCAGGTGCCAGCCTGATCACCCACCAGGACAAGGAACAGTTTTTTGCGGTATTAAGCCTGCCTTATGTTAAGAATACTGATCATTGATGATGAATTACCTGCCCGTAACCGCCTGCGACGAATGCTGGCGGAAGTGCCGGCTGTGCATGTTGCAGGCGAGGCTGCAAGCGGGCAGGAGGCACTGGACCTGATCCCTTTAAAAGAACCGGATGTGTTGCTACTTGATATTTCCATGCCCGGACTGGACGGTATGACACTGGCGCAGATGTTGCAGGAGCAGGCTTCACCACCTGCGGTGATTTTTTGCACTGCCTGGTCGGACAAAGCAGTGGAAGCATTTGAATGCGAGGCGGTCGATTATCTTGTAAAACCGGTTCGTCTTGAGCGGCTCAAGGCGGCACTGGACAAGGCCAGAAGGTTTGTTGCCCGGGGGACAGGCAAGGTCAGTGGTGCATTCCTGCGCTCCACCCTGGGAACCAAGGTCAAGTTGTTACCGCTGGATGATGTGGTCTGTTTGTACTCGGAAGATAAATACACGACAGCTGTACATGAAGGTGGCAAACTGGTCATTAACCAGCCCTTGCTGGAGTTGGAAAAAGACCACGCAGACATCCTGGTGCGGATTCATCGGGGCACCCTGGTGGCAAGAAATCGTATTCGGGGACTGGAAAAAGGATCCGATGGCCGCCATTACCTGTTACTTGAAGGCAGCGATGAATACCCGCAGGTCAGCCGGCGGTGTTTACCGGCTGTCAGAAAATTGATCCGGGAATTGGCATGATGAGTAAATTAGTTAAAATCGCAACACGTAAGAGCGCACTGGCCCTGTGGCAGGCCAATCACGTGCAGGCACTGTTATGCGATGCCCATCCGGGTATTGATGTTGAGCTGGTAAAAATAGTAACTAAAGGTGATCGCATCATCGACAGGCCGCTTGCCGAGATTGGTGGTAAAGGCCTGTTTTTGAAAGAGTTGGAAACTGCTCTGCTGAATGGTGATGCAGATTTGGCGGTGCATTCGATGAAGGATGTGCCGGCAGAGATGCCTGCCGGCCTGGTGCTTGAGGCAGTATTACCAAGGGCCAACCCATACGATGCACTGGTCAGCCGTGATGGCAGGTTGCTGGCGGAGTTACCCGCCGGTAGCCGTATTGGCACTTGCAGCCTGCGGCGCCAGTCGATGTTGCTGGCATTGCGGCCTGACCTGGTGGTCACGGAGCTACGTGGCAATGTGGATACCCGCCTCAGGAAACTGGACGAAGGCCAATACGAGGCGATTATCCTGGCCTGTGCAGGCCTGCAGCGCCTGGGCCTTGGAGACCGGATTACCGAAACACTCGACGGACCGGGCTGGTTACCGGCCTCAACCCAGGGAATAATCGGTCTTCAATGCCGCGAGGATGACGCCCAAACAAAAGCGCTCATTGCACCACTGGCAGATCAGGATACTGCAGTTGTCGCATTTGCGGAACGCGCCGTAGCCCGGGTCCTGGAGGCATCGTGCCAGGTACCATTAGCCGTTCACGGAGTACTGACCGGGGATATGGTCAAACTGGATGCCGTTGTCGGCACCCCCGACGGAACAGAAGTCGTAAAAGCATCCGGTAATGCCCCTGCAAGCCAGGCCGTCACCCTCGGAGAACAAATAGCCGCAGACCTAATAAAAAACGGCGCCAAAAAAATCATCCAATCCCTGTAGGAGCCAGCAGCTCCGCTGCTCGCGATTGCTGAACACAAAAAAATGACACACATCCTACTAACCCGCCCCAAAGATTCATCAACCCAACTAGCCAACCAGCTAATCCAGCCCGGCATCCACCCCATCATCATGCCCCTCTACACCTTCTCATCGAGTGATCCCGGAAATGTAATTAGTGAGGTTCTAGCCAGTCCAAACACCCGAAAACTAGCCATCTTCACCAGCCCAAGAGCTGTAAGGTTCGGTATGAAACACATACCAGCGGAGTACATAAACGAGCTTGAATTCGCCGCCATCGGTTCAGCAACCCAAGCAAGCCTCGAACAAAACGGTCTGAAAGTTCAATTACAATCAAGCTCCGGTTACACCTCCGAGGATTTTTTGCAGATACCTGAGCTGACCACAAATCCAGGCTCCGCCATTATCTTTTGCGCACCGGGCGGGCGCAAAAAGCTGGCAACAGGATTGCAGGAAATCGGCTGGACAACGAGCAATGCACTGGTATATCAGCGAAAACCGTTACCCCCGTCACAGCATCAGGCGGATAAAATCTGCGAGGCTGAAAATCTGATCAGTATCTGGACCAGTATTTCTGCAGTCGAAATTGCCAGGGAGTATTTACCAGCGGCTGCCTGGAGTAAAATATTGAATGCACCGGCACTGGTGATTTCTGCCCGTATAAAGCATCATTTGCAGCAAGCGGGCGCAAAGTACGTTGAGCTGGCAGAGGGGCCTGGAAACAGTGCATTGTTACAGTCACTGAAAGCGGTTTTGAGTACAGATGGAAGACAAGCAATTGAATGATAAAATTGAAGATAGCCTGACTGACCCGGTAGAAAGATTGTTGCAGGAGAAAAAGCCTGCCTCAAACGGTAAAGTGCTGACCCTGCTGGCGTTAGTACTGGCCATAGTGGCCGTTGCTGCCAGCGGATGGCAGTGGTGGCAGGCGTATTCGAGCGGCACCGGTGGTGTTTCACAGCAACAGGCAGTGGCCCAAATACAGCTGCGGCAGGATAGGCTTATAGAGTCTGTTTCGTCGTTCCAGTCACAACTGGATGCGGCAGAGCCAGCGGTGGACCAGGCTGGGTTTACCAGTCTTAGAGAAAGTATTATAACGGTTGAACGCAAAATTGCCGGCTTGCAGGGGCAGTCAGCTGAAGATATGGCATCAGTGGCAGCGGTGCAGGGTAGTGTGCGATCAATTGAGCAACGCCTGTCTACGGCGGAGTCCGGTTTGATCAACCTCGCTGCCAACAGCCAGAACAGTAGTGCTGAGCTTGAGATCGCGGAAATTGATTTCCTGCTGCGTGCGGCCAATGAACGGCTACAACTATTTTCCGATCCAATTGCGGCCGAGCTGGCCTTGCGGGCAGCGGATGTTCAGTTAGACGCGTTGAATGACCCGATGTTTCTGAGTGTCCGGCAGCGGATTGCCACCTCCCGTCAGGCCCTGGCCGCGGTACCCCGTGTCGACCGTGTGCAGCTTTCGGCCAGAATTTCTGACCTGCAGAACCAGGTACCTGACCTGCCTTTCCAGGGTGAGACCATCGTTGAGCCTGAACCGGAATTACCGGTGGATACCGGTTGGTGGGAAAGCCTGAAACAGACACTGTCGTCGCTGGTGACCGTGCGGCGGCGGGTTGCGGATGACCGGACTCTGCTAAGCCTTGATGACAAGGATTATTTACGCCAGGGTTTGTGGTTGCAATTGGAGTCCACACGCCTGGCGCTGATGCGCAATGATGCCGCGACCTATACCGCTTCACTTGCCCGTGTTGATGCAACGCTTGAGCAGTTTTTTGAGAATGGCTCATCTGCTGTGCAGGCCATGTTGCTCGAGATCGCGGCCTTGAAGCCGATTGAAATTGCACCGGAAATGCCGGATGTCAGCGCTGCCTGGACACAGTTAAGGCAATTACGCGATAGCCGAAGGTTGCTGCAGTCTGCTCCTGCAGTTGCAGTCGAGGAACCGGTCGAATGAAACGGGGCCTTCTCATACTGCTGATTTTAGTACTGCTGCTTGCGGCAGGTGCGCTGGCACCCATGTTCAAGTCCGACCCCGGACATGTGTTGATTAATATTGGTGAGTGGACCATTGAGACCAGCGTTCTGGTATTGGCGACTGCATTGCTGGTGTTGTGGTTTGCGGTGCAGATCGCTGCCTGGTTCTGGCGTATGCCGGTTGTGACGGCCAGGAGAATGCGCGAACAACGTGCTTTCAAACAACTTGAGAAAGGGTTGCTGGCGTTGACCGAAGGTGACTGGAGCGCCGCTGAAAAAGCACTGGAAAAATCTGCCAGCGTGCAGGGTAAAACCACTGCGCACTACCTTGCAGCCGCCCAGGCTGCAGATGGTCAGGATGCCCATGAGCGACGTGAATACTACCTGGAGCAGGCTGATAGTGGAGGTTCAAAAAAACGATTCCTGGTGGAGCTCACCCGGGCCCGTATGTTGCAGGAGAATGACGATTACACCGCGGCGTTGCCGATATTAAAAGACTTGCATAAACGTCGCCGTAAGCACCCACAGGTGCTGGATTTGCTGCTGCGCTGTTACCGTAAACTTGGTGATTGGGATGAACTGCAGACCTTATTGCCGGCACTGGCAAAGGCCGGTGTACTCGATGACGACCAGGTCCAGGTCTTGCAGGAAGAGATTGCGGTTAACCGTCTTCGTTCCGCGGAAAATGCGGAAGTTTTGCAAGCCGCCTGGAAGCATATTCCAAAAGCCATGCGTCATCACGGAGCAGTGGTCGAGGCCTTCGCCATCGGTGCCAGCAGGCTGAAACGGGCTGAACTGGCCGAGCCCGTTATTACATCGAGCCTCAAGGGTAACTGGAACCCGGCGCTGGTATTACGTTATGGCGAGGCGGGTGACGGCGATAGCTCAAAACGAATGAAACAGTGTGAGAAATGGCTAAAGCAATATCCTCAGGATGCCAGCCTGCACCTGGCATTGGGTCGCTTGTGTGCAGGTGAATCCCTGTGGGGCAAGGCCCGTGAACATATGGTCAGGAGTCTTGAACTTGAGCCCAGCAGTCTGGGTTACGATGCACTAGGCCAGTTACTGGAGCGTCAGGGTGAACTGGAGCCGGCGATGACCTGCTTTCGCAATGCCTTGCGTATGAATCAGGGTCAGGAACCTGTGCCACTGCCAGTGGGAACGGCACGCCTTTCAGCATTTTAATGCGGTTTTGCAAGTACCCTGACCGGGACATCCAGGCCGAATTCAAACGAATCAAAAAATATACGCCGCTTCTCAGCACCGTTTTCCAGAAAGGCTGTCCGGCCAGCGTCAATCATGGCGGGTGGACCGCTCATGTAGATGTCGTAACCGGCTAAATTCCCGTACTCCTTCAGCACGGCCTGGTGCACAAAACCATGGAAGTTGCCCGGGTCTTCATCGTTAGCATCACGTTCTGCCAGAGCAGTTGAAAACCGGATGTGCTCATTCTGCTCAGCCCATTGCCGGGCCTGTTCAAACATATACAATTCCGCCCGGTTGCGTACACCCCAAAACAGGTGTAGTGGACGTTGATCGTGGTGCGCCAACAGGTCTTCAAGCATTGATTTCAACGGTGCAAAACCGGTGCCGCCACCCATCAGGATCATCGGTCTGTCGGTGGTGTCGTGACGGATGAAAAAATTACCCAAAGGACCTTCAATACGCAAAATATCACGAACTTTTAATTCGTCGAAAACCCAACCGGTGAAACCGCCGCCCTCAACATGGCGTATATGCAATTCGATTTCGTCTTCCATTTGCGGTGAACTGGCGATGGAAAATGCCCGTCTTTTGCCATCGGATAAAAGAATGTCGACATACTGGCCGGCCAGAAACTGTAGTCGCTGAGCTGCCGGCAGTTTAAGTTTCAGGCGCATGACATCAGGTGTCAGCCGGGTCTTTTCAGTTACCCGCACCGGCATTTTACGAACCTGTATATCTCTGACGGCCTCGATTTCACGCACGTGAATGACAAGATCCTCGGTAGGCTCCGCCTGGCATAGCAGCGCTGCGCCATCTGCAATATCCTCCCGCGTCAGCGCCAGTGGCGGGTGGAACGGGTAATGTACGTCACCTGATTCCAACCGGCCCTTACAACTTCCACAGGTACCGTTTTTGCAACTGTATGGCAGCATAACGCCCTTGCGCAGGGCTGCAGTGAGGACGGTCTCTCCTTCATTGACGCTGAAAGTGACGCCACTGCTGACGATTTTGACTTCAAATTGCTTCATACAACTACCGTTAGAAAAATGCCTGTCTGAATCAAATAGTTGCGTATTGTGAACCAATAAGGGCGCCTTTTCACTATAATCGCCATCATGATTTCAGCACTTACTTCAATTTTGCGATTTATTCTACGCGGCACGTTGTTTATTGGCTTTTTGCTGCTGATTCTTTTTCCGGTCCTGATGCTGGTTAATTTTCACCGGCGTCGGGGCACGAGGGAGGGTGAAATCAGGGCAGACGAGATCGGTGCCCGCCTGTCATCCTGGATGGTGTGGTTTTTTGGAATCCGGGTGCGGGTAAGGGGTACGCCGGCAGAAGCACCTGTGCTGATCGCAGCCAACCATATCTCCTGGCTGGACATCCCCGTACTGCACACGGCAAGAGCAATGGGTTTTGTCAGCAAGGCGGAAGTGGATCAATGGCCGGTGTTCAGCTACATCGCACGTACCGGTGGCACCATTTTTCATCATCGTGGCAGCCATGATTCCGCCAGCGATGTTGCCAACCTGATGACACAAAGGTTGAAGCAGGGTCGCCGCGTCGCCATCTTTCCGGAAGGTGGTATTAAGCCCGGTCATAGCATTCGCGTATTTCATGCCCGTATGTTTCGTGCGGCAGTGGACGCCGAGTGTAAGGTTCAACCTGTCATGTTGCGTTATATGCGCGATGGTCGCAGGGATTATGATGTTGGATTCAGGGAAGGTGAGAGCATGTTGGTGAATTTTATGCGAATGCTGGCGCAGCCGCGTGTTGAGGCAGATATCAATTTTTTGTCGCCGATCGATGCAACCGGCCAACCCCGGCGGATACTCGCAGATTCAGCAAGGGCCGCGGTAATTGACAGTTATAAAAGTAATCAATGAAACGAACCAACATAACTGCTAAAACTTTTTTGCCTGCATTCGGCCTGCGCAACACGCACGCACAGTCGTTGATCAACAGTAGCGGGTATCGCAGGCATATTGTGAGCAGACGTGCCAGTGCCCTGTTGGCTGCCGAGCAGGAATGGGTCGTGGATGGCGGTAAAGGTGTGCGTTTGCTTGGGCATTACTCAAAGCAGGAAGGTGAAAGTAAGGGCCTGGCCATTCTGTTCCACGGCTGGGAGGGCAGTAGCCGTTCCAACTACGTGGTGGGTGTTGGTGGCAGGCTGTTTGAGCAGGGCTTTGATGTATTTCGCCTTAATTTTCGTGATCACGGTGATACACATCATCTGAACCCCGGGATTTTTCATTCCTGCCTGATTGAAGAAGTCGTTCATGCTGTGAAGGATATACAGCAACGGACCGGCGCAAGAAACTGGTCACTTTCGGGCTATTCCCTGGGTGGGAATTTTGCCCTGCGGGTGGGCCTGGAGGCACCGGCAGCGGGCCTGTCAATTGGCCGGATTGTGGCTGTCTGCCCGGTAGTTTCACCCTCTAATGTGCTCAAGGCCATGGAAGACGGGCCTTCAATTTATGAAAATTACTTTATACGCAAGTGGGCAAAATCGTTGAAACACAAGCAGTCCCTGTTTCCCGACGCTTACGAGTACGAGGAATGGCATGAACTGGAAGGATTGCGGGCGAGAACCGGCTACTTCGCTACCCGTTACTATGAGTTCGACTCTCTGGATGACTATTTTGAAGGTTACTCGATAGCACGGGAACGGCTCGCGGCATTACAGATTCCGACAACCATTCTGACCTCGGAGGACGACCCGGTCGTACCGGTATCAGATTTCAGTGGATTGCCGGAAAATGAGAATATTGAATTACTGGTGACACGCTTTGGCGGTCACTGTGCGTTTTTGAAGAATTGGAAAATGGAAAGCTGGGCGGATGATCTTATCCTTGAACGAGTGCTGCAAAGCACAAAAAGATCAACTCCGGTTTCGGACCAGGTACAGAACAGGCAAACAGCATGATTAAGAAAGCTATTAAACTTTTAGAACAGGGAAAATTCCAGCAGGTGGAGGATATTTTGCGCCCCATCATCGAGGAATCACCGATGAATGCCGAGGCATTATTTCACCTCGCACTGGCGCGCCGTGACCAGGGTGATACCGGGGAGGCGATTGATTTATTGCAGCAGGCTATCAAGGCGCAGCCGAGGAATGCCACCCTGTATTTCGCTTTGGGCAATATGCAGTTAGGTATCCCGGACTACGATGAAGCGGAAGTGAATTTCCTGAAGTCTGCCGGCCTTGACCCGAACAATGTCGATGCCCGTAATGGTCTGGCCTTCCTGGAGATTCGTCAGAATCGTTTTAAGGCGGCAGAACATTCATTGATGATCGCGTTAAATATTGATCCGGATAATGTGCAGGCGCTGATATTCATCGGTATTGCGATGCTCGAGCAGGGCCAGCACGATGCTGCAATCGAACATTTACAAAAGGCGGTGAAACTGTCCCCGGAAAGTGCCCAGGCCCAGTTTTGTTTTGGTCGTGCATTGCTGGCAGCAGGTAACGCAGGTTTCGCTGTCCAGTGTTTTGAAAACGCGTCAAACACAGAGCCAAAAACGGCAGAATTTAAGGATTGGCTGGCGTGTGCCCAGCTTAATGCCGGCCAGGTCGGGGATGCAAAAGAGAACTTCTATAAAGCGATCAAGCTTGGCCGGGTCAATGTTGAAATATTGATGGGACTGGTCAAGGTTGAATCACTGCTTGGTAATACTGAAGATGCACTGGGTGTTATGTTACAGGCGGTTCAGCATGCACCGGAGCGTCATGACCTGGTGATGCAGTATGCGGAAATGCTGATGGAGAGCAGTCGCTTTGATGAGGCGATGGAGCAACTGTATAGCCTGCTGGCTGCAGATTTTGAATCGGAACAGGTGACCGTCCGGCTAGCAATGGCACTGATGCAAAAAGGTGATGCGGGCCAGGCCTTGAGAACTCTGGAGCCGCTGAAGAATGATACTAGTAAGGATATCTCACCCGAAACCCGCCTGATGCTGACCTGGGCCTTGCAGGAGTGTGATGACAAAGAAGGAGCTGCGGATCAGCTGGAGATCCTGTTAGCGATGGACAAACCACTGCTTGATGCCGTGTTATTTCGCGCCCGCCAGATGTATGACACGGGTGATGACCAGGCAGTTGAGTTGCTGCAGCAATTGCTCAAAAGACAGGATGTCGGCCCGGGGCACGCTCGTCAGGCGCAAATATTGCTTGCGGCCGCTCTTGAACAGGCAGGGGATTACAGCAGCGCGGTGATGGAATATCGTGGTCTGGCAGACCGGAAATCGGCAGTTGCCGAGATTGCGGAGCAGTACTACGGAAGTGAATCCACCGGTGAGCTGCCCGCTTCGGCTATGGATGCTGCGGTCACAGAAGACTGGCCGAAAACGCCACCCGAAGATAAACGCGGTCAGGCTGTCTTCGTGTTTGCCTGGCCGGGATCCGGTCGTAACCGCTTGTTGGGTGCGTTACAACAGAATCCCAAGGCGATATTTCTGCCGGACGACCCTTCGGAACAGCGCAATCGCCGGGTCAGGCTTACGGACCGGCAGGGTGCAAACGGTCTTGGTGGTCTCGATGATGCCAATATCAGATTGAGTCGTCGCCACTACTGGAAGGCGGCCGGCCTGACTGACAAGCCACCGGAGGACTTGAGCGTGATTGATACTCAATGGCTGACCGCGGAGATGCTGCCGGCCATTGCACGGTATTTCCCGGGAACATCTGTCATTGTGCTGACACGTGAGCCCCGCGACATGGCAATTGCGTGGCTGCAGACCGGTTACCAGGACCTGGAGTCAATGGCAGACCGGTACCAGTCACAATTGGAACTGCTGCAGAAATGCCGTACTTCGTTGCCGCTGAACCTGGTTGAAATAGATTATGATGAGTTGTGCGATGACCCTGAAAAGGCGCTGAATTCCATTCAGCAATCTCTTGACCTGGAGCCCGATGCCACCGTGGTGGATCACTTCAATTCAGCTACCGCCCGTTTACCGGCGAAATCAGGCGACTGGAAACGCTACCAGGATGAACTGTCAGCGGTATTTGACAAGTTTATGTAAGTGTACTTTTGGACATCTACATTTTTAACAGGACGAAAATGAAATGAGAAAATACGTATTGATTGGTCTGGGCGGTTTGTTCCTGGTATTGGTCGTCTTTATCTGGCAGGTCGCAGCCAATCTCGACAGCATTGTTGCGGGTGTGATTGAAGAAGTCGGCACTGAAACGCTGAACACAAAGGTGAGTGTTTCCGCTGTTTCGATCAACCTTAAGGAAGGCAAGGCGGGTATTGGTGGTGTGACGATCGCAAACCCCGATGGTTATTCAAATGCGAATCTGTTGGAGATGGAAGGCATAGAGGTTGATCTGGATATTGAGTCGTTGAGCCAGGATGTACTTGTGATTGAATCGATCCGTATTCAGAATCCACAGATATTCTTCGAAGGTAACAGTTCCGGTGGAAGCAACATGCAGACTTTGCTGGATAACATGGAATCTGGCACGAGTGAGGAAAGCGGCGCTTCCGATAATAAAGAATTGAAAATGATCATTGATCAGTTTGCGTTCAACGGTGGACATGTAACAGCAACTTCTGAAGCCAAGCCAGGTGAGGTTTTAGAGCTTGATTTACCTGCGATCAAACTATCAGGTATAGGCCGGTCCGAGGGTGGAGTGACAGCCGATGTTGTGGTTAAAGAAATTACAAGTGAACTGGTTAACGGGATTATCGGAGCCGCAGTTAAGGCAGGCGTTGACAAGGCGATCGAGGAAAAGAAAAAAGGGTTTATGGATAAGCTGGGTGAAAAACTGAAAGGTGATGGTTAGTTTGTTCGGTTGAAAATCAAGATGCGGGTGTAGTTCAATGGTAGAACTTCAGCTTCCCAAGCTGACTACGTGGGTTCGATTCCCATCACCCGCTCCATGAGTTTGTGAATTGCACCGGGTTCACAGCCCTGACTTGTCCATATCCAGCTGGACTTGGGCTTCCTTCAACCAATAGCTAAGGCTATTAGTTTCAGTCCAGTCCGGCGCCCAACTGAATCTGTCCTGCGCCAGGTTCTGCGAACCCGGTGCAATTCACAAACTTGTTTGTAAATGGCACTAATTTGCCACTTCTGACTTGTCGATATCGGTGTTGGGCTCTCTTCGAGCTACTCCGAAGAGCAAATACGGGCCGAGGATCATACCCGAGAGGACGACCGGATACATGTATCGATAGTCCTGAGCCGGTGCGGCCAGGACAAGAGTGACCGCAACCAGTACCGGTGGCGCCACTATAGCCCAGTACCGCCAATCCCTGGCGCGAACAGCGGCGACAGCGGCACCGAGAACGAGGACGTACAGAAACAGGGCTCCCCGCCAGAAAAACCACGAGACCAGGGGCCGCTGAGTATTGATAATCACGTCAGCCAGGGGGCCGGTCAGTGAGCTGACGATCGGGTCGAGCTTAAGTCCAAGGTCGTTTTCGAGGATCGTGGACACGCCGTCAGCACGCTGTACCAACTGGGTCACATAATGATGGCCGCCGGGTACCTGGCGAATGTGCCACACGATGTGGGACTTGCAGGCCAGGTGGTCAAGATCCACGCCCGGGTCTCGAGTGAATAGTGACCACCACAAGCTGCGTGCGTCAGCTGCCTGTTCGTGCATGGAATTGACGTCAAAATTTGGGTTGAAAACCATGGAGTTAATCTGCTCGCAGTCATACCAGGAGGAGCCGGTAATGGGGATCAGTTCGGCCACCCTGGATTGTTCCTGGGTGGTCAGTTCGGTGCCATTAGCCAAGTGGGCTGCGATGTGATGGGTCACAGCACCGGTGATTCCAGAGTGTTCGGTCCCGGAGACGCCAATCGCCCGGTAGAGCCCGCCCTGAACCACTGCCACGACGATGAGGACCATCAGGGCGGCACCGATTATTGCCCGTTGCCGCTTCGCCAGCCACAAGATTCCCAGTGACCCGATCGCAATCATCAGACCGGCATGGTGATACAAAGACATGAGTGCAGCCACGCCGGCAACCAGTACCCATCCCCGGCGTTTATCGATGAGGCTATTGCGACCATCCACTTCTCGCAGAATAATCACGCCAAAGACGAGGACGGTGATCGCATAGGGGATGTCCTTCCATAGAGTTATGACGGTGATCCCGTTGGCAGGAAAGAGGGCAACGGCCCCACTGATAAGCCAGGCAGTTCCGGTGGGAAGACCGATGCGACGCATTGAGGCCAATGCCCACCCTACTACCCCACTGAGGACCGCGACCTGGGTAGCCGCCACCATTGCCGGTGACTCTATGAGCCGGGTGAGCGCCCACTCGGTGAGAGTATGGAAAACGGGGTGCCAATTGTTGAAGTTTCCGGTCTGTAGCTGCGTCCATTGACCGAGGGAATCAAAGCTCATCACGGCGGGCCAGAACGCCAGCAGATAGGCAGTCCATACTGCAGCGGGCGGTGCAGCGAGTGCGAGCCATTCCCACTTGCCAAAAAAACTGTTCACCGGATTCGTGGATGGTCCGGGGCGGAGTATCAGCCAGGCGCTGACAACGAGCAGGATGATTCCGAACAACGCACTCCACGCGAAGAACACGCCTGTGTGGTAGATGGTGGACAACAAAGAGGGCGTAAGGCCAGCCTTCTGCCCGGTTTCAACCGGGATAGCCAGGGTGAGTAACACGCCAAGCCCGAGACCCACTGCTACCCACCAGGCCTGCCGCTTCCCATCACCCGCCCTATGAGTTTGCAAATTGCCCCCCGATTCTGGCCCCGGAAATTTTATTCCAACCCTTTAAAATCTATCATTCGTAGTTGTCTCTGTCACCTGAGAACCCAATACTGCCATTACGATAATGGCCACTATATATGCAAAAAACATTCTCATTCTGATACCTGTTAATAAGGGTTTTTGGGTCAGTGTAAAAAACCCCACTTTCCAATAATTTTTACTCTGACCCCAATTATATGTTCTCTGCTTTAATCAAGCACGATATTGCAGACACAAGAATGTGGTGAGAGTGAAATTACTGTATACCCAATAGCGGAATTTTCAAAAACGCCAATTCGGCAGAAATTTCTGGCAAATCTTCTATACTTGAAGATGTGGAATCAGCGGCACTTCATCGTCAGGTTATTCACAAAAATCTGCTCGCAAGAAGCAAGTGCCCTCTCGATACGATAGTGGTTTTGGTCGCTCTATTTTGATGGGCTCCAGATGTAATACGAGTGGTAACAAAATGAGAAAGCAAGTGATAATAAGGCTGTTTTCTGCGGTCCTGCGCTCGTTACTGATCATCTCCATGCTTGCCAACTTGAACGCTTGCACTAATGCCGTTCGTCAAGGTTCACGCCCGATACCGAAGTTCGATTCGGTAGCGATCGTGAATAAGGGTACCACCGATGAATTGAAAGCCCGCTTCGGTGTCGCCCCTGAGGATTCAGGGACAGGTACGGGCGTTCTCGCAGGTGCCGGTAC
>Ga0164313_10000474_pt1 | contig 32350 bp, 25 predicted proteins | sample GuaBasSedimGuay4_FD_113735 | JGI IMG/M metagenome (GOLD analysis project Ga0164313, IMG submission 113735) | Subseafloor sediment microbial communities from Guaymas Basin, Gulf of California, Mexico - Guay4, Core 4569-4, 0-3 cm | ecosystem: Environmental > Aquatic > Marine > Hydrothermal vents... | reverse complement strand
TTACCACCGGTATGCCGCAATGCCCGGCAATACGTTTGCCATCTCCGATTTGCAGTGTCAGCTTCTCCTCCGGTTTATGCAAAACAGTATGGCCATGAGAAGCCACAAAATCTGCTTTTAGTCTATTATTCTTCATGAAATCCCGGGCCTTCAGCCCGATATATTCTCCCAGGGCAAAGTGAACTTTTTCAATTTCAGCGGGGCTTGCCATATGAAGTGTGAGAAGCTTTTCCCACCAGGAATCTGAATAGGGGATGGTTTCTGCTGTTTCAATACTGAATGACCATTTACCATCACTATTGGAGAACATGCAATACGCCAGATCGAGGCCATCCAGGGAGGTCCCCGACATTATTCCTATACCATAGTAGTTTTCCACTTAAGCGGATTATAAAACACTTAATAGTCTTTCCAGGGCGATCCCCCGCGATCCTTTGATCAGGATATCTGTATCCGCAAGGGGGTTTTGTTCAAGCCAGCGATATGCTTCATTTGTATCCGGAAAAATATTCATTCCTTCGCCACTTCCTGCGACCAAAAATTCAGGCCCGACAAGGATCACAGTATCGAATTTATTTTCAATTGCTGAAATCACCTTCTGATGTTCTTCCTGCGAGGCATCTCCCAGCTCCAGCATATCGCCCAGGATCACGGCCTTTTTATCAGCCTTCTGCTTCATGAATTGTTGAATCGAAACCTCCATGCTCGATGGGTTGGCATTATAGGCATCGAGGAATATCGTATTGCTTCCGCTTTTGACAACCTGGCTGCGGTTGTTAGTCGGGATATATGACGCAATGGCTTTATTTATCCCTGTCTCATTTACCAGAAAGAATTTTCCTACGCAAATGGCTGCCATCACATTCTCAAAATTATAATCACCATATAAATGGGTCATGATATCATGACCTTCCCAGTGAATGCCCATGAAAGGTACAGATCCGGTAATTCTGCCCGAAACATCAGCCTCCGGATCATCGCCATAAGTTGCCCTTGGTATTTGGGATGACAAATCCATCAGCATTTCATCATTATAATGAACAAAGGCATCCCCCTGCATTGCTATCAGGTGTTGGTATAACTCCGACTTTGCTTCTATGATGCCTTCATAGCTCCCGAAGCCCTCAAGGTGGGCCTTCCCGATGTTGGTAATGATACCGTGTGTGGGATTTGCAATTGCGCATAGTTCTTTTATCTCTCCAATATGATTGGCTCCCATTTCCACGATAGCGATCCCCGCATCACTTTTTATCCCAAGGATGGTGAGGGGAACACCAATATGATTGTTGAGGTTCCCTGCAGTGGCATACGTATTGTACTTGACAGAAAGCACTTCCCGGATCAGCTCTTTTGTGCTTGTTTTTCCGTTGGTTCCTGTGAGCCCTATGATGGGGATATCCAGGGTTTTTCTGTGGTGTGCAGCCAGCTCCTGCAGGGCAGCCAGGGCATCATCGACTGTGAAGAAGCCGGGCCCATCAATAGTCTTGTCATCAACCACGGCAAGGCTAGCTCCATTTTTCAAGGCTTCGGCTGCATATTCATTGCCATCGAAGTTTTCGCCTTTCAGGGCAAAAAAGATCGAAGCTTTCTTAATATTCCGGGAGTCTGTTGTTACTCCGGTCGATTGCAGGTAATGCTGATATAGTTCCTTGATAGCTGACATCAGTACAAATATAAAAAAACCCCATCCGCCTTAGGCGGACGGGGTCGTATATTTTCTTCGGATCTGTTATTAACGTCCCGGCATCGGGCTACCGACCCTTGACATGGCACAACGGAATCCGATAAAGTTGGTTGCCATATTTTCGTTCATGAACCTTCGTTGACCGGGGCTCAGGAAATAGGCCCTGTCTTTCCATGATCCACCTTTATAAACACGTGCATCATCGCTGATCAGTGAAGTGGCACCGTATTCATACATACCGTCAGTCTGGTTAGACTCAGTGGGTTCAGCCAGCCAGTCACTGCTTTCCGACAGGTGAGACATCTGGTCACCATCATCGTAGTTCCTGTTATCAGCTTTGCGATAATTGGTTCTTCCAACGAGGTCTTCATCAGGTACTTCTTCGTACTTGATCCTGCCAAGGCTGTCTTTGTCAACCAGGAATCCATCCTGATCACGGATTGCATTTCTGAATACATTACCCCTGTATGGGTTATAGTCTGAGAAGTCTTCGAGTGAAAGTGGCCTGTATACATCAAGCACCCATTCACTAACGTTGCCACCCATATTATAGAGACCATAGTCGTTTGGCCAGTATGAGCCAATAGGAGCGGGGATGTCGGCACCGTCGTTGAGGTTACCTGCAACACCCATATAATCACCGCGGCCTCTTTTGAAGTTAGCTACGAAGCTTCCGTAATATTTCTTTTCATCGGTACGGGTATAGTTCCCGTTCCAGGGATACCTTCTTCTTTCAACAACCCTTTCATAGAGGGTGTTACCGATAAGTCCAAGGGCAGCATATTCCCACTCAGCCTCTGTTGGGAGCCTGTAGCGTGGTGTGATGAGCCCATCCTGAATACTGGCATTACGCTCTCCTGTGGAGTTGGGGTCCAGGTTACGGAGTGGCTTGTTCACCAATCCTTCATACTGGCCTGCCAGGTATGCTTCAGTGTTAAAGTTATTTTCGTTCCTTTGGTCCGGGTCCAGATCAAGGATGCCTTCCTGGATCAATATCCACTCATTCACCCTGTCGGTCCTCCATGAACAGTAGTCGTTTGCCTGTAACCAGGTTACACCAACAACCGGGTAGTTATGGTAAGCAGGATGTCTCAGGTAAGTTTCAACGAGGGGCTCGTTATAAGAGAGCCTGTCGCGCCAGACGAGGGTGTCGGGCAGGGCGTTGACAAATACCTGTGGATAATCAGCGCCAAAGATGCGCTTCAGCCAATAAAGATATTCGAGATAGTCGAGGTTGCTTACCTCCGTTTCGTCCATATAGAAGGAAGAAATAGTTACTCTGCGTGGGTAGTTATTCCAGTCGAACATTAAGTCTTCCTGGGTAGAGCCCATTACAAAGGTACCTCCTTCAACAAGGATCAGGCCGGGGCCGGGAAACTGTTCCTGACGCTCGGTGACTTCAAAACCACCGTTTTCGGGATTGTTATACTCCCAATTCGTTGTCCTGGAATATTGCTTTTTCTTGAAAAAGCTGCAGGACGACAATGATGCGATGAAGATCATCATCAGGAAAACCAGGGCTAATCTGCTGTACTTCATGATTTTGTTCTTTCTTTGGTATTGTTTGGTGACTTATTAACTAAAATCTGGGACAACTTATTGCCCGTATGCGCCTTCTTTTTTGATCAAGGCAATTTAACTGCCATCCCAGCGACACTTCGTGTGCACCACCCGTGGTGCTCTTCAGGTTGGAGAGGGTTATGTCATAACTATACCCAACCTTCAATCCTTTCCACTCAATTCCAATCATCGGGACCACGGCATCGGCATTCTCAAAATTGTGCCTGAACCATGCTCCTGCAATAAATGGTTTATAATTTATATACAAACCTACGTTTAATTGATGAAAATTGTTCTGCTGCATGTAAAGAAAATTTGGCGAAATAGAAAAATTTCCGTAACTATCATCTCGTATGTTCCTGCCATTCAGGTCGATAAACACGCCACCATGCACAGTATATTTTCTGTATAATTTGCTGTCACTATTGCTATAAAAAGCATTATTCGGTTCTGTAAGGTGGTGAACCGCAACGCCTGCATAAATATTTCCCTTATAAGAGAAGGCGATTCCCGCATCAAAATCAGGGTATGAAACCTGAGTGTTATCAGGGGGAACCTCAGAAGTAGGGTTGACCACCCCCTGGTTGGGGTCGATCATATCGCCAAAAATGAGATTTTCCCACTTTAAACTGGTTTGGATATAGCTTCCTTCAAGACCGAAATTTATATGGGTCCAGTTACCTATCTGAAGCCTGTATGAATACATCGCACTCACGATGTAGGTATTCATCAGGTCCCCTGCGTTATCGCCAAGGAAATACACGCCTACACCACCCTTGATCTTGGGGATGTACATATCGAAAGCTGCACTGTAGGAAACATAATTATTTGGCAGTGATGGCCATTGGTTCCTGTAACTCAGATTTATACGTGGACATATATTCGAACCTGCCAGGGCAGGGTTGAGGTACAGCTGGTTTGCGTAGAACTGTGAAAAATGAGGATCGGGCAATGATTGCGCCAGAGTCTCAGTAATCGATCCCAGCAAGAATAGCAATATTAGTATTTGAGTTACGCGTTTCATTATCGGGTCAAAATCGCATCAGAAAAATAATTGACAATAATACGAACATTTTTTTATTCTCAGACTCAATTATGCCTGAACCACCTTATTTTCGCAATATTAACAGAACAAAAACGTTTAGAAATGTAATTTATATATACTGATTTGTATATTTTTTCATATTTATCGGATGTACGCTGCTCATCTGATTGTAAAATGGCCTTAACCCCTTGCATATGCTTACGCGAAGAAATATCCTTCTAATACTGGCTTTGCTCATCCTCCCGCTTATGTCGCTGGGTGATGTCGGTCCCCTGCAAAGAACACTGAAATGGTCACCGGTCAGCCTGATCAAGATCACAGATACACGTTTTGTATCGGAACTGACATTCGATGGTGCGAGCTATAATTATGAAACAGCAGATCTTCCGGTATTTAGCGAACGTTTTGCAATTGGAAATTCCAATATCAGGGTGGAGGCTATCATCAGCGATGAGGTCTGGGAAAGTATTGATGAGACAGCCATAAAACGCATTAATGGTTATGAAATGATCACTTCAGGCCTGGAGGTTAAGACGGCAGTGGCGATTGAACGGAAACATGCTTTTGCGAGCCTTTCTTTTGTGCCTCTGCGAAGGAATGCTACCACAGGAATCTATCAGAAGCTGGTGTCCTTTAGCTTTCGTCTGCGATATATTGATCAGCCTTCTACGCAAAGGCCATCCACCAAGTCATATAAACAAAATTCGGTGCTTGCATCAGGAAAATGGTATAAAGTTGCGGTACAGTTTACCGGAGTACATATAATCACGTATGATGAACTTGCCGGTATGGGCATGAATATTGCCGATATCGATCCACGCAACATCAGGGTTTATGGAAATGGCGGAGGCATGCTGCCGGAAAAGAATGATATCCCACGACCGGATGACCTGATGGAAAATGCCATTTTTGTTGCAGGAGAGAATGATGGCAGTTTCGATCAGGGTGACTACATCCTTTTCTATGCAGAATCGCCGGATAGCTGGGAATGGGATGAGGACTCAGAACAGTTTGTGCACCAGCTCAACTTATATACGAATTTCACCTACTATTTCATATCCACGGATCAGGGAAGTGGTAAACGTATTCAAAATATCTCCTCCAGCACGCAGACAGCTACCCATAACGTGAATAAGTTCACCGACCGGAAATTTATAGAGGAAGATGACGTGAATATAGTGAGGACAGGACGCAACTGGTTCGAGTACCCTCCTTTCGAGGTGCAGACCACTGCCGAGTATACGTTTAGCTTTCCCAACATCGACCTTAACTCTGAGGTCATGATACGAACACGGGTGGCTGCCAGGTCGTACACCAGCAGTAACTTTAAATACTACCTGAACGGAAGCCATCTGGTACAATCACTCACGGTGCCTTCGGTATCTTTTTCTACGGATCAATATGCCCGTACTGCTGAGGATGAGGCCACATTTTCTGCCACCGGCCCCAATATTGTACTGAAAGTAAATTACAGCAAGCCTTTATCTGCTTCTATTGGCTGGATGGACTACATTGCCCTGAATGCCAGGAGGAACCTGAATTTCCCTGGAGGACAGATGGCTTTCAGGGACCCTGCCTCAGCTGGAATAGGAAACATTGCCGAATACACTATGAGCGGTGCTTCATCATCAGTGGTCCTCTGGAATGTTACCGATATTTACAATGTACAACGGGTGAATGTCAACCTGAATGGTTCTACCATGAATTTTAGATTACCTGCCGACATCATCAATGAGTTCATAAGCTTCGATGGAAGCAGTTATTACAGTGTTTCATTTGTGGAATCTGTACCCAACCAGAACCTTCACTCCGTGGCTATTCCCGACCTGGTGATCATAGCTCACGAATCATTCCTGAGTGAAGCAACACGTTTGGCCAATCACCACATAGACCATGATGGACTGAATGTTTTTGTGATAGATGTGGAGAAAGTATATAATGAGTTTTCTTCAGGGGCACAGGATATTGGAGCCATAAGAGATTTCATGAAAATGATGTATGACGAATCTATTGCCGGAGGGGAATGCCGATACCTGATGTTATTCGGAGATGCCTCCTATGATTACAAAGACAGGGTGGAGAACAACTCAAATTTCGTACCTACCTGGGAAGATGAACGTTCAATGAATATTATCAACTCCATTGCGACGGATGATTTTTATGGCTTCCTGGATGACGGTGAAGGTGGCGGAGGTGGGGGTGGTAACGAGTTGCTTGACCTTGGGATTGGCCGCCTGGTAGTTTCCACGCTCGAATCGGCAAGAAGCATGGTTGATAAGATCATTCATTATGCAAATGGGGAACCGGAAACCTTCGGCAGCTGGCGCAACGTGATTTGCTTTGTTGCTGATGATGAAGATGGGAACCTGCATATGGGTCACGCTGAAAAGATGGCCAAAAGGCTGGATACGACGTACAGGGATCTGAATATCGATAAGATATATTTGGATGCTTATCCACAGGAGAGCACATCCGGAGGCCAAAGGGCCCCCGAGGTAAATGATGCAATCAACAAAAGGATCGCCAAAGGGACCGTGATCATGAATTATACAGGACATGGAGGTGAAGCCGGATGGGCTCATGAACGTATCCTCGAGATCTCCGACATAAATGCATGGAGCAATTTCGATAAACAACCCATTTTTATTACCGCCACCTGTGAATTCAGCCGTTATGATGATCCTACCAGGGTCTCAGCCGGTGAGCTGGTACTTCTCAATCCCAATGGGGGTGCTGTATCATTGTTCACCACGGCCAGAGCTACATACGGCTCTCCTAATTTCGAGCTGAATAATGCCATGTATGACCTCATGTTCGAACAGGTGCAGGGCGAGTACCCTCGTTTTGGCGACCTCATCAGGTATGCTAAGAATAAGAACGGTGGTATAAGCGATAATGATAGAAAATTTATTTTACTTGGCGACCCGGCATTGCAACTGCCTTATCCCGAGCATGAAGTGAACACTCTGAAGATTAATAATGTTAGTATTACCAGTGTGCCGGATACTCTCAAGGCACTACAGAAGGTAAGCGTGAGCGGTTCGATACTGGGTCCGGGTGGCCAGACACTTCAATCGTATAATGGGGTGCTCCGCCCAACGGTATATGATAAACCCACAGTGATCGAGACACTGGTAACGGATCCGGACAGCAGACCTTATTCTTTCGAACTATTGCTGGCTATTCTCTATAACGGGAAAGCGAATATCACCAATGGACAGTTTAGCTTTTCCTTTATTGTTCCCAAGGATATAGCATATAACTACGGCTATGGAAAGATCAGCTATTATGCCAATAATGATACTGAGGATGGCTCGGGTAATTACGAAAATATTATCATTGGAGGATTTGATAATAATGTTCCACCTGATGAGTACGGGCCCGAGATACAACTGTATCTTAACGACGAGAATTTTGCCTTTGGCGGAATCACTGACGAGAGCCCGGTGCTCCTGGCATATGTCAACGATTCCAGCGGTATCAATACTGTCGGGACGGGTATCGGGCACGATATCGTGACTACACTCGATAACAACAGCAATAAGTCGGTGATCATTAATGATTATTACGAATCCGATATTGACAGTTATACCAGTGGTGTGATCAGGTATCCCCTCTCTGCACTGGCAGAAGGAAGTCATGCATTGAAACTGAAGGTATGGGATGTACACAACAATTCATCCGAATCCTATACCGAATTTACAGTTGCCAGTTCAGCTGAACTGGCTATTGACCATGTGCTGAATTATCCAAATCCCTTCACCACCAGCACAGCATTTTATTTTGATCATAATCAGCCCAATGCAATGCTGGAAGTGCAGGTACAGATATATACAGTTTCCGGCCGATTGATCAAAACACTGGATGAGTTTGTTATGACTAATGGATATCGGTCAGAACCGATATACTGGGACGGACTGGACGATTTTGGTGACCGTATCGGAAGGGGTGTATACATATACAAACTGAGGGTTAGGAGCCAGGATGGTTCATTTGCTGAGAAGCTTGAGAAACTGGTCATCCTCCGTTAAGGATTTTTAAGAAAGAAATATACATCGAAGCAGGCAACCATAATACATAAATTCCTGTCTGGTAATTAATAAGCATAGGTGCTAATATGAAACGCTATTTATTACTCCTTTTATTTTTATCTGCCTTCAGCGCATGGTCTCAGGATACTGACCTCAGAGTGAGCCTGGGCGATTTCAGGGTGGAAACCCGTTATATGAATGCGGATATATCAACGCTTGCCCTCGATTTTGATAACGCATACTTAGATGATATGTACGGCCTGCTGCCGGTACATATTTATCGCTTCCCTTTGCCGTCATCCAATATTTCCATTACTGCTGAACTGCTTGAAGAACATACAGATACTTTTGAGTATCCCGGCTTACATGCAGTTGCAGATGCCGAAAAGATCAGAGATGAATTCAGTGTTCATACCAGCATAGTGTTCCTGGAAGGAAAGCCTTTTGGGGAATTGCTGATCCTGCCCTTTAAAAATATTGCAGATAATCATGTTACGGTGCTGGATTCCTGCACCATTCATATGGTCATGAAGGAAAGCACGCCATCATGGAGAATCCCGGATTCATTTGTAGCAAACTCTGTGCTGGCAACAGGAAAATGGTACCGCCTTGCTACCGAGAAAACAGGGATATACAAAATTACTTATGACGACCTGAATAATATGGGGATCAACCCGGCTGAACTTGACCCGGGCAAGATCCGGATCTTTGGCAACGGAAATGGGATCGTTCCTGAAAAGAATTCCGATGAAAGGTTTGATGACCTTTTTGAGAATGCCATTTATGTATACGGCGAAGTGGACGGTGTTTTCGATGAAGACGACTACATTCTCTTTTACGGCCAGTCGGCGGTAAAATGGGGATATGTGCCTTTTGAGGGCTTTAGTCTTTTTGTGCACCAGATCAATTTTTATACGGATCAGACCTTCTACTTTCTGAATATCAATGACAGCCCGGGAAAGAGGGTTCCGCTTATTGAGTATCCGGGCCTTACCCCAACTGTTACTGTTGAAGAGTTTACAGACTATGTTGCTCATGAGAACGATACGGTGAATATTCTGAAAACTGGCAGGGAATGGTATGGTGAGCGCTACGGCGATCAGAATTCATACGATTATACTTTTAACTTCCCGAATATAGTTGATGACTACAAGGTAAGCCTGATGACCAATCTTGCTGCTCGTTCAACGCTTGAAAGCAAGTTCGACCTATACTACGATGATCAGCACCTGCTGGAAGCACCTATCTCAAAAATCATCGTCGGGACCACGGTATATGCATGGACGACATCGCCTGACACCATAGGTTTTTACCCTGTTCTGGGTGATGAGGTCAGTATTCGTGTAGATTATGACAAGCCTACATCCACTTCACAGGGATGGATGAACTATATTTCTGTCAATGCCAGGAGAAAGCTGATCTATACCGAACCATTCATGTCGTTCCGCGATCACCTGAGCTTCGGTCCGGGAGAAGTGGCAGCGTATAAAGTTTCAGGAGCTGATGAAAGTCTGGTCGTATGGGATGTGACTGATCCGATCAACATCACCAGGCAGGCAGGTAATCTCATAGGAGATGAGTTTACATTTATAGCTCCTGCAGAAGAGATCAGGGAGTTTATAGCCTTCGATGGCAGCGGATATAATAGCGTGGAGTTCATTGAGGAGGTGGAGAACCAGAATCTTCATGGATATGAGCCCGTGGATTACATCATCCTCTCGCATCCACAATTTATGGAGCAGGCGCAACGAATGCTATACCTGCATCAATATCTGGATCAGATGAGTGGTTTAATAGTCACCCCACAGGAGATATACAATGAGTTTGCTTCAGGAAAGCAGGACCCATCTGCCATCAGGGATTTTGTGCGTATGATGTATGAAAGGACAGATACGAATGATCGTAAGATATACCTCTTGCTTCTTGGTGACGCCTCTTATGATTATAAAGACCGGGTGCCTGAGAATTCCAATATGGTCCCTGCCTACCAGTCGCTGGAAGCCTTAAAACTTGGCTATTCCTTCGTTACCGACGACTTTTTTGGCCTGATGGATCCGGGTGAAGGTGTAAATGCTTGGGGTAAATCTGTTGACATCGGTATAGGCCGTTTTCCTGTACATACCCTGGAACAGGCAGATGCCATGGTTAATAAGATAGAAACCTACCTTACCATGAAACCAGAAGTTCTAAGGCCCTATAGAAACGATATTTATTTTATTGCACATGACGGCGACCAGAACCTGCATTTCAACCAGGCTGAGAAGCTGCAAATGATGATCGATACCGGTTATAAGGATTACAACATTCATAAGATCTATTGCGATGCATTTCCCATGGAGTCATCAAGCAGTGGCGACCGCTACCCTGATGTGAACGATGCCATCGATCGCATGATGGAAGTTGGCAGTCTGATTGTTAACTATACCGGTCATGGTGGAGAAGCAGGATGGGCGATACAAAGCATCCTCGATATCCCGATGATCAATGCATGGACCAACTGGGACCGCCAACCGCTCTTCATCACGGCCACCTGTGAATTCAGTCGCTACGATGAGCCCAGCATCATCTCCGCCGGAGAATATGTATTTCTGAATCCTTTCGGAGGAGGGATCGGATTGCTGACTACCTCCAGGCTGGCATGGGCTGATCCGAACTTCAGGTTGAACAAGGCTGTGTATAATCATATGTTCCAGCGCCCTGGTGGGGAATATTATAAGATCGGCGATATTGTCAGACTTGCCAAGACCGACCAGAATAACGGTACCAACATTAAGAATTTCGTATTGCTGGGGGATCCGGCCATGCAGCTGGCATATCCTGATAATCAGGTAGTCACGACAGAGTTAAACGGGTCCACATCCTTCTTCCAGGCAGATACCCTCTCATCGATGTCTATGGTGAATATTCAGGGAATGATAATTGATTATGAGGGAGATACTTTGCATGATTTCAATGGTGTTATCTACATTGACGTGTATGACCAGAATGTTAAAATGTCGACATTGGGAAACAGGCATGGTTCTATTCCTTCTGACTTTTATGCGCAGGGGCAGAAGCTTTACAGCGGAAGGGCTACCGTGAAAGATGGTGCCTTCAGCTGTGACTTTTTTATGCCGAAAAATATGAATGCCAACGTTGGCTATGGAAAGATCAGTTTTTATGCGTACGATACCGTGAACATGCGTGACGCCCAGGGCTATTACAAGGCCCGTATGGGAGGTTCGAATCCGGATGCAGTGCCTGATATTGCCGGCCCGGATATGGACTTGTACATCAACAATACTGATTTTGTTTCCGGACAACTCACCGATAGTGAGCCTGTTTTCTTCGCATACCTTTACGATGAGCATGGGATCAACTTCACCGCCAACGGCATAGGCAGGGATATTACCCTTACAATGGATGATGATCCATCATCAACAGTTGTTCTCAATGATCTTTTCGATCCTGACCTGGACTCCTATCAGGGAGGCTGGGTGAGCTTTCCGTATTCTGACGTGGAAGATGGCATACATACACTTACCCTGAAAGCATGGGATAACATGAATAACATGTCTGAAAAAAGCATTCAGTTTGAGGTAAGTGAAGATGCTCCGCTGCAGCTTACAGGGGTGATGAATTATCCCAATCCTTTCAGCGATTACACCTATTTTGTCTTTGATCACAACAAACCCGAAAACAGTTTCGATGTCGAGATCCGGATCTTCAATATCAATGGCCAGTTTGTTGAATCCCTCCGGGGCCATAGCTCGGCTGAAGGACTGTCGATTAGTCCGCTGATGTGGGACGGCACTGATTCGGGTGGGAATAAACTGGGATACGGAATCTATATCTATCGCATCTTCGTTACCGACAATCAGGGCACCCAGTTTGTACAAACCTCTAAACTGATCTTCACAGGTAAACAATAAGGAGTATTTTCTGTTTATAAATTATTAACGCAGTATTATTTATCAGGACCACAAGCATTATCTATTATAAATCTATGAGTGCAATATAGTTTACAAATAATCGTTACATTTGCACGTTCAAAAAATCATAAATTACCCTATGAAACGAAGTAGTCTATTTTTATTCATCTTCCTGGCCGGTATCATGTCTCTGCAAGCCCAGCTTACGTATGACGAAACAGGGGGGAAAGACAGGCTGAACACCATTACTACGGCGGTACCATTTTTGATGATTGCACCGGATGCCAGGGGGGGCGGGCTGGGTGATGCTGGTGTTGCTAGCTCACCTGATGCCAATTCTATGCATTGGAACCCTGCCAAGTACGCTTTCGTTGATAAGAAAATGGGTTTTTCCATTTCTTTCAGCCCATGGCTCAGGAAGCTTGTTAATGATATTTACCTGGGATACCTTACCGGATATTATAAGATCGATGACCGTCAGACAGTAGCCATGGGATTAAGGTATTTTTCTCTTGGCCAGATACTTTTTACCGATGAGATCGGAAACCCGCTGAACTATTACTCACCTTACGAATTTGCCCTTGATGGTACGTATGCAAGGAAATTCTCGGATAATTGGGCCGGGGGTATTGCTGCCAGGTTTATATATTCTAACCTCACGCAGGGGCAGTTTGTTGGTGGTGCCGAATCCAGTGCCGGAATATCTGTTGCTGCTGATGTGTCGGTATATTACCAGAATGATGTTGAAATGGGTGCCATCGACGGTGTATTTGCATGGGGCCTGAATATCTCAAATATAGGTACCAAGATATCCTATAACCAGACGAATATTGAGAAGGATTTCATCCCGACAAATTTCAGGATCGGCCCTTCATTGAAGATCAATATTGATGAGTATAACAGCATGACTTTCATGCTTGACATTAATAAGCTACTTGTACCTACACCACCGATCTACCTCCGGGATGATTCAACAGGACAATTCATTGTTGCCCCTGATGGTGAAAAGGTCATTGCTAAGGGTATGAACCCTGATGTGTCTGTGGTTTCTGGTATGATACAATCGTGGTATGATGCACCGAACGGCTTCTCAGAAGAATTGAGAGAGTTCAGTTTTGGTGGAGGTGTCGAGTACTGGTATAACAAACTGTTTGCCATCAGGGGCGGTTTTTTCTATGAAGACAAGACCAAAGGAAATCGTAAGTTTTTCACCCTTGGTGCAGGTCTGAGATACAATGTATTCAGTATCGACTTTGCCTATCTGATTCCTCTGGAGCAGCAGAACCCGCTGGAGAATACACTCCGTTTCTCCCTTCTCTTCGATTTTGACGCATTCACTGGCCAAGAGTAACCCATGAATTTTCGTATCGGTCACGGATTTGATGTGCACAGGCTGGTGCCTGGCAGAAAGCTGTGGCTCGGAGGCATAGAAGTTCCATTTATTATGGGCCTTGCCGGCCATTCCGATGCAGATGTGCTTATACATGCCATATGCGATGCCCTGCTTGGGGCGATGGCTATTGGTGATATTGGCCAGCATTTCCCCGATGCAGATGATACATACCGGGATATCGACAGCAAAATTCTATTAAAAAAAGTGGCTGAAATGATGGTGACGGAAGGATGGTGTCTGGGAAACCTGGATACTACCCTTATTCTGGAAGAGCCAAAGGTTTCGGAATTTATCCCTGAGATGAGAGCCAGCATTGCTGCACTTCTCGGAGCTGATGTGAACGATATATCCATTAAAGCTACCACCACCGAATCACTGGGCCCGGAGGGCAGGGGAGAAGGTATTTCAGCACATGCTATGGTGCTGATCCATAAGAAATAGCTTAATGCCCTTTGATCAGGGTTGTTTTAGAAGAAGGCTTGCCGGGTGCTCCGTCGCCACGGTATCCCATCACACGCCCGTCACTCAGCCTGAAGTAATAATCACCGTCCCAGAAGAAAGATTTCCATCCGGTGGGTGAAAAGTTTACCCTCACTACTTCGCAACCAAATTCATCATTATGGCCTGATTCTTCCTTTTCAGCGCTGAAGCTGTTGATCTCCATATCGGCGGGGCTTTCGGTTCCGATCGACCAGAAGACGATCTCTTCCTCATCGGAAAAAACAAAATTGTCCATGCCGGGATTCATGGGGAAGAGTTGTATCCAGGGCTCATCATCATCCATTTCTTCCAGTTCATCTATCTCATCACCTTCCAGAAATCCCTTGATACGAACTCCTTCCGGTGTAAGTTTTGCCAGCACGTCGGTATGTTCTCCAAACCTGATATACCGCCAGGAAAGGGTATTGTATTCATGGTCAGTGATCAGTACTTGCTTAGCTGTAGTATCACCCTCTAACAAACATGCTACGCGGATGTAGTAGCCATCACCTGTTTGCTTCATATCATAATGATAATAGATGAGCTCATCGCCTCTTTTTTCTTCATAGATATGCGTCTGGGCTAATACCTGTGTTGACGTGAAAAGTGCCAGGGCCATCAGAATGATCCGGCTCAGAATACGGTAGATAAATTTCTGCATCTTACTTCAGTTCAAAAGAATCATAAAATTCACTCAGGGTTTTTTTGGAGATGGGTTTACCATACTGCAGAATAGCGATCTGATACAGGCGGTTTCCTGCCAGGATCACCTCATAGGCTGTATGTGTGTCGTCATTGCTTTCTTTGCAATATATCCCTTTGTAGCCATCATGCCAGGTGGTCTCTTTCTTAGCCTTTTCAACATTGATCCCCCATGAGCCCAGTGCCCCATCAAGAGCAGCGTTGAGCAGGACATCATTGTCAGATTCTTCAACCATGTCTTCCGGATAATCGATATAGGCAACCATAAAAGCTGCATCGGTGGACTCTTCATAAAGGTAGGTGTACATTTTTAACATGCCCACAGCGGTTTCTACATCTTCAACGCTGTATTCGGGCTCAGCCGGAAATATGATAAAGAATTTTCCTTTGATGGAGGAAAGCTTATGCCCCTTCTGAGCCTCAGCCATGACGGGTAACATAGCCAGTATCAATAGTGCAATACCTATTCGTAAAATGCTTGTTTTAATTTTCATAATCAGGATTGTATATTTCTTCGGGTTTAAAGATAATAAAGAAATTATTCCCATAGCCTGTCCATGAAGTTTACCAGGTAAACTTTATGGGTGGCACGGGTAAGAGATGTATATAGCCATCGGAGGTATTCCCTGTCGATCATATCCTCCTTCAGGTATCCCTGGTCAACAAACACATGCTTCCATTGTCCACCCTGCGTTTTATGACAGGTTAGCGAATAAGAAAATTTTACCTGCAGGGCATTATAATACTGGTTTTGCCCAATTTTAGCCATGCGCTGTGAACGTGATGGGATGTTGTCATAGTCGAGCATCACATTTTCCAATAGTTTGTTCTGCGCATCCATGGGGAGGGCTGGAGAATTGGCCGTGAGGGTATCGAGCATGATCAGGGCATCGATCTCTTTCTCATCCGGATAGTCGATCAGCCTGAAAGTTACATCTGCAAACCGATGCCCATATAGTTGTTTAATATTCCTGATCCTCAGCAGCTCGATGGTGTCTCCATTGGCAATGAATCCTGCTCCGGATCCTTTCGGGAGCCAGAAATAATTGTTGCGCACTACCATCAGCTGGTCGCCGGCAGTGAGTTCATCCTCATGGTACAGGATGCGGTTTCTGATCTCACGGTTATAGATATTTGCACGCTTGTTCGACCTGCTTATCACCACAATATCCTCCAGCTCAGCGGATGCATACACATCCTGCAGGAACTCAAGCAACTCATTGCCATCCAGCCTGAGAACATCATCGAAACCTTCATTGTCAAAAAAGGGCATATCAAGCCTGTCTTCCCTAATCTTTTCACGCAGGCGGGTAGCATTAGCCAGGATGCCCGACTCCCTGCTTTGCCTGACCACCTCCCGGAGTTCGTAGGTTCTTACCTGCAAGTTGAAATTATTTTTCAGGTAGTCGGGATGCAAAGCCGGGCTGAGCTCTATCCCGACAGGGGGGAGCTGGGCTGTATCGCCAATGAGCAGCAGCCTGCAATTTTCACCACTGTAGACATACTCCATCAGGTCATGCAAGAGTCTCCTGCTCCCAAACAGGCTACCATCAGAAGCCGATGAGTCCGGGATCATAGAAGCTTCATCAACGATAAAAAGAGTGTTCTTGTGTTTGTTCTCCGTCAGGACAAAACGTAGCTTTCCGTCGGACGATTCACTTTGCATATAAAGCTTGCGGTGTATAGTATATGCCCGCCTGCCCGAATAGGATGAGATCACTTTGGCGGCACGTCCTGTCGGAGCCAGCAATACCGACCTCATCCGTATATTTTTGAGCACATTCACCAGGGAACTTACCAGCGATGTTTTCCCGGTACCGGCATAGCCCTTTAAGAGGAAAAGGCTGTCGCTGTGGGGATGGGTAACAAATTCGGAAATTTGCGCTATTGCCTCACGCTGTCCTGCGGTGGGAGGATATGAAAAGGCCTGTTGCCATTGATATGCAAATGAGGTTGGGTCTATCATGCAGATATATCAGAATGGATAACCAATACCGAAATTCCAGAACCATATTCCTTTGCTGGCCACCCATTTGTCTCCTTCCGGCATAGAAGGATCGCGCAAGCGCCAGGCAAAGTCAACTCTGAAAATAAAGAATTTGAAGTCAGCCCTGAGACCAAGTCCGGCATCAAGGGCAATTTGTTTGTAAAAAGTGTTGAAATTGAATTCTGCCTCCGGGAAATTTTCATTTGCATTCATTAACCACACGTTCCCGGCATCTGCGAAAAGGGCTCCCTTGAAGAAATCGTAGATAGGAAAGCGGAATTCGATATTGGATTCCAGGACAACATCCCCCATTTGATCTACACTGGTTCCCGGATTGGAAAAGCCACCGGGCCCAAGCCCGCGATATATCCAGGCACGCATACTATTCGCACCTCCCAGGTAAAACCCTTTCTCGAAAGGTAAGGCATCAGAGTTTCCATATGGTATGCCAATACCAGATAATAGTCTGAAAACCACCAAATTATCCCGGTTAATCATCCAGAAGTAGCGAAAATCTGTTTCCAGTCGGGCATATTGAGCATACCTGATACCGGCGATCGTATAATAACCGGCACTGTCTGTTTTGCTGTCAAGCATACTGTTGAAGCCATAAAAGATGTTCCCTGATGTTTCAATATCACCCCTGAAATAAATGAAGTCCTTCACCTTTTTCAGATCCTGGTTATTATAGATAAAACTATATTGTATGGCTGTGATCAGGTGGTCGGTGTATTGGTTTTTCAGCCTGGCATCGTCAATTTCTTCAAGCTCCTGAGTAAATTCAGGTGTTGGGTACATCTTAACAGAGCTGATGTTGAAAGGCTGGATGATATGTTTTTTTTGTTTCGATTCCTCCCACTCATAACCAAAGCTAAAATTGAGCAGATACCTGTCGTAGGTAGGCCTCATCCTGAAGTTAAATCCAATGGCAACGGTCGTTATCGGCCTGAAATATTTCGGAAATCGTTCCAGTTTTACAGGGATCAGGAAGCGAGGGAACTTCACCTGGGCCTCCATACCCCATTCGAAGGTGTTAAAAAACAGAAAAGTGTTCTGATCTGTGGATTGATCTGAATTTGAACGCTGGGCTTCCATGGCCCCCCTTACCTTAAATTGGAATGTTTCCCCGTTGCGAAAGATGTTACGGTTTCTGTACGTGATATTGCCACCAATACCCAGGTCGCCGCCCGAGTTGGTACCTTCGCCTTCAATGCTGTATTGATGCACAGGAGCACGCTGGAGAAGGATTTTGCACTTAAGCTTTTTAAACTCCCCGCTGTCCGGAGCCATCTTCGGAAGGGCTTGCTCAAAGTTAATATTAGCGAACTTATAAATACTGAGGTAACCGAAGCGTTTATAGGTTTCCTGTACATCTTTCAGACTATAAGGCTCGTTGTCTTCTATCATTATATTCTGAGCCAGAACTTTGGGATTGATTCTTAGCTTGTTCCTGTACAGGACATGATAAAAGTTGGCAGGGTAATCTTTTTTGATCTGATGTATTTCCTGAACGATGGTGTCGTGTTGGCGGGTATGAAGCTTAGCGAGGGAGGGGTCATAATCAGGGTAGATCATGACCTTGTCGATCATATACCTGGAATGCCTTTCTTCAATGAATTTGCCTGCTGAATCAGGATCCGGTATGCTGATGCTCTTTACCTTGAAGAACAGGTCCATTTCCTTGTTGCCAATCATACTGTCAACCTCGAAATATACATAGTCCTTCACAAAACCATAGTAGCCATTGTTGTTCAGGAAGGTGCTGACTCGCTCACGTTCTTTGTCAAGTGTGTATACGTTATACACCTTTCCTTCTTTAACACGTGAGTTTTTAGTGGTTTTGTCAACCCAGAATGCCAGCTCAGGATCCTCGACCTCATATTTGATATTTCTGATCCTGTATGGTGTTGAAGGCGTGATCTTGTAGCTGATATGAGCTCTTTTCGATCGTTCTTTATATGCTATGATGTAATCAACATCCGAATAGAAGTATCCAACGTTACCAAGGTATTTTTCCATGTCCCTGCAGCTTGCAGCAGCCATGGCGGTGTCGAGGATCACAGGCCGTTCACCAACGGTATTCTCCAGCCAGTTCCTGTACTTGCTTCGCTTGCCTATTTGTGAGCGGTTGTAGGCCCAGAGTTTGAACCTGACCACCCCTGCAAATTTCTTATTAGGTCTTTGCTGAATCAGTCCGCTCAATTGCGATGTTTCGATGCCGGGATTTTTATCGGAGAAGTGGATCTTATTCCGTGTAATAAGGTATTCGTTATCGGCAAAATGCCTGGTATTGCTGCATGATGCCAGCATCAGGATCAGCAGTGTAAGCGTACCAAAAGAAAATAGCAGTCGAGCTTTCAAGATCCGGTGTAAATATTAAAAGACAAATTTAATGCATTTTTTATGCCAATTATCGTTGAAGGTTCATCATCTGAAACATCAAAAGGATATTTACCTGCGGCTCGAACCCGTTCATGTCTTCAATTCGAAAATCACTCAGGTTGACCGGTCCGATGGCCCTTACATCATGGAACTTCATCTGCGTATTTTTTACATATGCAATATTAAAATTGAACAGGACAGGGACAGTGAACTCTTTGATGATGAGATCCAGTTCAACCTTATATTGTTGCTGCTCATTTTGATTGTACAGTATATCGTTAAGTGGCAAAAACCCCCTGATCTTAAGAGCGTCCTGCTCCGGATCTGCTGACGACTCACGGCCCTTGTTCAGCAAGTCCAGCTCAACAAGGTTTACCACTCCATTGATCTCCCCCGTTTCATAATTGATGCTTAAACCAAAGACCTTTGTCTTTTTTTCAACAGGTTCATCAAACTGAACACCATGCATCTGGAAATTCTGGTTTCTGACCAGAACCATTTTGGTGACCTGGCTAAAAGCCCCTGTAAAAGAGAATATCAGTACAATGAGGATGATGTTTTTCATGGCATATTGTTTTGGATTCATATACAAATATAAAGATAAGATTTAGTTTTATGCATATTCATGTGAATAATGAAATTATTGTAGTTTTGCTGGCTAATAATCAGCCGCATATCATGTATAAGATACTTTTATTACTGGCAGGAGGGGGCATCGGGACCGTAGCCCGTTATGTGGTATCTGATTATACCCATAAGTATTACCTGGGTAGTTTCCCGCTGGGTACACTCGCCGTTAATATGATCGGTTCGTTGGTCATTGGGATCTTATGGGGCCTGTTCGATATGCAAAACCTTTCCCATGGGATACGGGCCTTCCTTTTTATCGGAATACTGGGAGGATTTACTACCTTTTCTTCTTATGCCATTGAGTCATTCAATATGTTCAGGGATGGAGATGTTAAACTGGCTATGGTGAACATCATGGCAAACAATGTGCTTTCAATCGGGATGGTGATCCTGGGGATCATGTTATCGTCAAGCCTTCAGAAGCTTTAGCTTATCAGATTCATGTCAGCTTATTTGTTTTGTCTTAATGATCATTACCGTACTGTCGGCATCAGCTACGGGTATCAATGACTCTGTAATGCCTGAAACGAAGGTATCAACGGCCTTCATTAACTCAGGCCAGTCAGTATTATAATCATGGATAAGGATGATTCCTCCTTCTGACAGTCGTGGGTAGAAAAATTCCAATCCGGCCAGGGTAGGATTGTGGAGGTCGGCATCCATACTTACAAATGCAAATTTTGTTTCCTTTAGTTTATCTGCAGAGTCAGGGAAATAGCCTTTACGTATGAAGATGTTTGGGCTATCCCCAAGCAGGGTTTTAACTTTTTCGGCAGAAGTGTCAGAAAAATGTCTGCTGGTATATCCGGAGGCTTTCCCTGTTTCTTCCTTCAGGTCTTTCTGAGGGAAACCCTCGAAGGTATCGAAAAGGTGGAGCTTCCTGTCCGGGGCGCAGTGGTGGATCACACGGGCTGTATCACCTTTATATACGCCCAGTTCAGCAAAATCTCCGGGAATGTTATCCTCCAGTAGCCTGTTGATCTGCATCCAGATATTATAAAATCGTATGCGGTCGGAGTATTTTTTTTCTGCTTTCAGGAGTTCCGTCCCTATCCTGCCATCCTTCACAGCTTTCACCCATGCAAAAGGTTTTCTCACTTTCGATGAATAATTAAGAAAGATAAACCGAAAGAGAAAAATAAATACAACTGCCAGCAGAAGCACTTCTATTATACTGAGAATATCTCCGTAATTCATAGGGTAAAGTTACAAAACTTCAAACTTCAGACTTCAAAGTTCAAAGTTCAAAGTTCTCTCCGTTATTTTTGATCAAAGGAGAATGGGCGCTTTTCTTCCTTACAAATGATCTGGGCAAGGTGATTCCCCATCATAACGACATGATTCAATCCACCGGATACTCCGGCCCATTGTCCGGTCATATAAAAGCCTTCCAAACCTTTGATCTTCCAGTTTGTGGGCTTGCCGGTAATTTCCTTCTTTGCTTTCCAGCTGATCTGCCCGCCGGTCCAGTTACCCGTGTACCGGATGTAGGTTGCAGGAGTTGCGACATCTATCATTTCAATGTTTTCCTTTATGTCACCAAACTGTTCATCAAGTGCATCAATGATCTTCGCTGCGATGCGTCCTTTCTGCTTATTATATTCCTCTATATCATCCTCGCGCAGGTCTTTCCAGTATTCCCAATCCAGGGCATCAGGCATAAGTGTAAGCAGACTTTTCCCCTCCGGTGCTGCCGTAGGGTCGTAACAGTAATGTGTTAGGTCAAGATGATCCAATGTTGTTTTTGGATCGATCATTATTGGATTCTTAAGAGTGAAATAGATCTTGTGGCTTTCCTTTGAAAAGTCTTTGTTCACTCCCAGTGATACATAGAGGGTTTTGTCGATCGTTTCATAAAGAGGACCTTCGTATTTTTCTATAATTCGCGGGTCTTTGTATTGCCCCTTTAACATCTTGTAAATGGTGGATCTGCCATCGGCTGCTGAGATGATTATATCAGCTTGATGGGTCTTCCCATCTTCCGTTACAACACCTTTAGCCCTGTCATTTTCGATTATTATTTCAGATACCTTGGCATTGAATGTAATCTTCCCTCCCAGGTCTAAGTAATTCTTCAATATCAATGAGGATAGCATATTAGCACCACCAATCGGGTATCCCATTTGTTTATTGTGCCTCCAGACGAGTGTCAGCATGGTCGAAAAGAGTGGCAGTTCATCAACAAATGCAAGCTGGAATGCTTTTTTAAAGTATGGATTTCTGAGTTTCGCTGTAAACTGCGCATTGCTGATCCTGAAAGCCTTTATCATGGGGATAGCGGAAGGAAGAATCATTATGCCGGCTTTCATTTTATCTCGCATATTCATCACTTCAACAGGCATTCCTGTCGGAAGTTTAATGTTTAAAAGCTTTCGAATGCTTTTTACCAGAAACCGGATCTGTTTTTTGTCTTCCGGTGCCTTTTGCATTAATTCCTTCTCGAGCCGATCAATGTTGCTGTACAGGGTGATGATATTTTCTCCATCAATAATCGAGCAATGCTCATCAGAATATACAAAATCCATATTCTTCATATCGATCAGCCCATTCCAGAAGGGGTAGGTGCTTTCTTTTTCCGAACTTCCAACCATAAAGTGAATGCAACCATCAATCATGAAATCATTACGCTTCCATGATGTACACAGGCCTCCTGCTCTTGAGTGCATTTCAAATACTTCCGTATCGAAACCATTCATCTGCAGATACGATGCAGCAGACAGGCCTGACAGGCCGGCACCAATTATGATTACTTTTTTAGAAGACATCTTTCGTTTTTGTGGAAGGGTTTGATTGCGAAAACATGCTCAAACTACTTCTATTTCTTTCCCTTTTCTTCTTCCGCCTCTTTATAGTACCCTTCCCTGTCGAGCAGATGGTCCAGGTTTGCTACACCATATACCACGATGGCGGTGACGGTAGCGGTTTGTTCCTGGTACTCGGGAATACTCTTATTGTACAGGTCACGCTCGGTGTGCCAGATCTCGTAATAGCTGAAGTTATATCCTTTGGGGTCGCCGGTGCTGAAGGTGATGGTTGGTACGCCCTCAACAGCGAAGGGGCCGCTGTCGGTTCCCCATGCTTTCTTTGGCTTCTCCCTGGGCTTCCGCTCGTTGATGACAAATGGAAAATCAGGGTTGATATCGTTGATGGGAGCACAGATCATTTCAAAATCTTCACGCATAGCCTCAGGTACGCTGATGCCGGTGGGTACTGTGGGGCCACCGTCGCGGTTAAACATGTTGGAGACCATATCGAGTTCATCTTTATGGCGCTCAACCCAGCTTCTCGACCCATAGAGCCCGAACTCTTCTCCTGCCCAAAGGATGACCAATATGCTGCGTTTCGGCTTTCCACCGGCTTCCATGATAAGGCGTGCCGCCTCCATTGCCGGTGTAGCACCGGAGCCGTCATCCACGCCGCCGGTAGCAACATCATAGGCATCGAGGTGGCCACCCATGATCACATATTCATCGGGGAATTCAGTTCCCGGGATCACTCCGATAACATTATGGTATTTGATTGGGCCCGGCTTGAAGTGGTTGCGGATATCGAACTCCAGCAGGAAATACCTGCGCTCCTCTGTCATCTGTTTTATGATCTCATACTGATGCTCATCGAGTTTTATGTCGGGTACACCTGGCAGGGTTTCGAAGGTCATATCCAATAGGTTCTTGCGGTCGTACATCACCCTGATCGGTGTCTTACTCTTCTGTATGATCCCCAGTATGCCTGCTTCTGCCATTTCTTTATAGAAGAGGGCAGGTTCTTCAATTAGTGGCAACTCTTCTTTCGGGGGAATATCTGTTCCCCTGTTATTCCGGTTTTCCCGCCTGATCTTACTGTTCTCAGCGGCAATCTTTTTGTTCTCTTCTTTTATTGAATCCCTTTTTACATCAGCATCTTCCGAAATATCGATGGGCCAGCCTTCATTCGTGCCCGATACCAGCACCCATGCCCCTTTGAGGGCCCCTATCATACGGTTGAATTCCGATTGGGTTTTGGGCTCAATGAGTACATGCCCACGCTGTACGCCTTTGGTGCCAGAGGTATATGAAGGTGTGGCAAAGTGCAGGTGCATACCTTCATCAGAAAGCATCCTTCCAAACCAGGGCCCACGATTAAATCCTACAGGCATTTCACCCACTTCATCCATGATGACTTCCATGCCCCATTCTTCAAACTTTCCGGCTGCCCAATTTGCTGCGTTTTCGTAGGCATCGGAACCGATCAGCCTGCCACCAAATCGATTGCAGAGGATGTCGAGATGGTCCATCGTCCGGTTGTCCGTGGTGCCGATCTCAATGATCTTTTCAACTACAGGGTCGGTTTGTGAGAATACGCCTGTTCCAATAAATAAACTTAGTGCAAAGGAGAGGAGGAGTGCTTTTTTCATCTTCTGAAGTGTTTGGTGTTCCACCTTCGTTCCACTACGGCGGACGCAGTGAATGTTGGGTGTTGAGTTATTTAAAAATTTTCGATTGTGAACATACAAATTTAAAATAAATATGATACGTGTGCTGTCATTGGCCTTTTCGTTTGACATCAGGTTTCAAAAACACTAACTTTATTCAATTAATAAATCCAGATCACGAATACATTCAGATGATGGAAAAGAAAAATACAGCTTCAGCAGTTAAGCCCCGTATGTACAACTGCCATGCGCATATCTTTACCGGTGACCATGTGCCACCTTACCTGGCCCGCACTTTTCTGCCCTGGCCTTTGTACTACCTTACCCATGTTCCGGCACTGATATACCTCTTCCGAAAATGGTTCAATGGCCCCGACAGATGGAAATATAAGGCATGGTACAAGAATCTTAATGCATTCTTTTATAAGATAAAGATGCTTAATGTGCGCTATGCGATTGTAACGGTGCTTGGCTTTCTCATTGGCCTTTACATCAGCCTGCAGGTAATATTTATATTGATCGACTGGCTTGAACTTATTCAACCCCTGAGCGAAGGGAATGCCAAAATGATAAAAGAGTTGAATGAATTTCTTCAGGCCTATTGGTTGGTATATATCCCCAAAGCAACTGCCTGGAAAATAGTTCTGGTAGTGGTCTTGTTTGCCTTTTTTAAGAACGGGCGGAACCTGGTGCTGTTTATCCTGCGGAAACTGTGGTCATTCCTCGATATCCTGCCGGGAAGTAAAACCAAAGCCCTGGCCGGGAGATACCTGAACCTGGGACGTTTTGCCTTTTATAAATACCAGGCCAGGATCTTCGGACAACTCAGGGATCAGTATCCAAATGGGACCGCTTTTGTTATTCTTCCCATGGATATGGAGTTCATGGGTGCCGGGAAAGTTAAAGCAAAAAAAGAATGGAAAGGCAAGGACGGAAAGCGACCAGATGCCTATGGATACCAGATGAACGAACTGGCGCGCATGAAATCCTATTCCAGGTACAAGGACATTTTATACCCATTTATATGTGTTGACCCAAGGCGCACAAGGGTGGATGAGAAGGTGTTTTTCGCTTACCAGCTGGAGGATGGGAAAGTGGTACTGGACGATTGCTTTATTAAGGACTATATTGAAGAAAAGAAATTCAGTGGGTTCAAGATATATCCTCCCCTGGGATATTATCCTTTTGATGAGGCGCTGCTTCCTCTCTGGAAATATGCCGCTGATAATCAGATCCCCATCATGACGCATGCCTGCCGGGGGGTGATCTATTACAGAGGAAAGAAGAAAAAGGAATGGGATTCCCACCCCGTATTTCTGGAATCGCGCCGAAAAGGCAGGTATGGCCCGCTGAGACTGATGGAAACCCGCAACAACAAGTTCACGGATAATTTCACCCATCCCCTCAATTACCTTTGCCTGCTGGATGAAGTCTTACTTCGCAAAGTGGTGGGAAAAGCTTCGGAAGAACTAAAAGTACTATTCGGATATAAAGATGAAAAGACGAAGATGGCCTCAGATCTCTGCCACCTGAAAGTATGTTTCGGGCACTTTGGCGGGGATGATGAATGGGCAAGGTATTTCGACTCCGACCGTGACCAGTACTCCAGGCAGCTGGTGAAACAACCCAATGAAGGGGTTGACTTCCTGACCGATATTAAAGGAGCCAGCAAACAGGGTAAGATCGAGCAGATATGGAAACATACTGATTGGTTTACCATTATCTGCAGCCTTATGCTTCAGTACGACAATGTGTATGCCGATGTAAGCTTTATCCTAAAAAGTGTCGAGATACAGGCCTTGCTCAACCAGGTGCTGTCCAATGATAAGTTGTCGAAACGGGTATTGTTTGGCAGCGACTTTTATGTTGTAAGGCACCATAATTCCGACAAACATATGCTTGCCATGATGAAGGATGAACTGTCAGTTGCGCAGTTTGATTTGATCGCGAGGATAAATCCGTTGGAGTACTTGGGTATTAAGTAGATGTTGGGTTCCAGGTTCTGGGTTCTGGGTGTTTGTTCTTCGGTCTTCAAATCCAATCCCTTCACCAAATCACCAAATCGCTACATCGCTAAATCGTTACATCGGTAAATCGTCTACATCGTTAAATCGTCTACATCGTTCAATATCCCCGCCAGCGTGGAGTTAATATGGGCATTTTTTATATCTTGCATAGCATTAAACACCTGACTTCATGCGTAGCAGAATAACATGTTTAATTGCAATCCTTCTTTTAAGTTTTCTGTTTCCATTCCACCAATTATCAGCCCAGGAAAACGAAAATCCAGGGAAAAGTAAAAGACCTACTGTTGGCCTCGTACTTAGCGGAGGTGGAGCAAAGGGTTTTGCATACATAGGCCTGTTGAGGGTGATCCAGGAGGCCGGCCTCAAGATCGATTACATTGGTGGCAGCAGCATAGGTGCGCTTATTGGAGGGCTGTATGCCATTGGCTATCATCCTGATACCATTGCTCAATTAATCAGAGATCAGAATTGGGACAATAACCTCAAGGATAAAATGGACCGCAAATACCTCGCTTACGAGGAAAAAGTTTTTGGAGAGAAATTTATTGTTACCCTGCCGATAAAGAATAAAAAGGTGGCCATCAGCCCTTCTCTTTATACCGGGCAAGAGGCAAACCTTTTACTGAACTATTACTTTTCGCCCGCTTATGAAGTAACTGATTTTTCTGAACTACAGACACCCTTTTTATGCATTGGAACAGACCTTCTCAACGGCAAAGAAGTGGTGCTTACCGAAGGAGACCTTGCCCTGGCCGTGAGGGCCAGCATGTCGATTCCCGGATATTTTGCGCCAACAGATTATGAAGGCTACTACCTGGTTGATGGAGGGGTCGTGAATAATTACCCGGTTATGCCGATAAAAGAGATGGGAGCCGAAATTATCGTTGGTGGTGATGTGCAGTCCGGGCTGAGCAGAACAAAGGAAGAATTGAACTCCCTCACCGCCATACTTGATCAGATTATTGCTTATCACCGGGTCGATGCCAATGAAGAGGGTTATTCGAATACAGACCTGTACGTGCATATGAAGATGGAATATGGCATGATGGACTTCAATGACTATGATTCCATTATTGCTATTGGTGAGCAGATCGGACGGCAGCATTTTGATGAGATCAAAGCGCTGGCCGATTCCTTGAATGCCATTGAATACAGACCGGTAGGAAAATTTGAAACAGTTCCGCTGGATTCCATCTATATCAATGATATTTATTTTGAAGGATATGAAAAAGTTCCACGTAAGTATTTCGAAGGAATTTTCGAAGGAATTGCTGATTCAAAGATATCGCTGGAACATCTGCAAGAGCTGATCAGATTAACCTATGGCACCAAGTTTTTCGAGTACGTTTTCTATGAACTGAAAGGAAAGGAACATGGTGCAGATCTGGTAGTCAAAGTTAAACCGGCCGCTCCCGGTTATGTTTCTGCAGGTGTACATTATGACAATGATTATAATGGGAGTTTACTGCTAAACGGAGCGTTCAGAAATGTACTCGGAAAAAGCACAAAACTATTTGCAGATCTTGTCCTGGGGACAAACTGGAGGGTTAGAGCCTTGTATATGATGGATAATGGTGCAAAACCGGGGGTTGGGGCTATGATCGATTTCTTTTCGTTTAAATTTAACGACTATGATAAGGATGTGAAGGTGAATGAGTTTACTTTTAATAATTATAAAGGAACGGTTTTCGCCGAACAAAAGCTGAAAAACCAATATGCTTTCAGGCTGGGATTTGACTATGAGTATTTCCAGTTCAAACAAAGTATTTCCATCGACACCACTCTTGATAAATATGACGATTTCTCAAGTTATGGTACCGTTTTTACTACCATATATGCTGATACCCGTAACAAGGCTTATTTCCCGACAAAAGGCTTTAATTCCAGCCTGAGGATTGAATATGTCATGCCTTTATCAAAGAATTTTTCACAGGAACTTTTTACAAATTCCTTTGTCGTATACCTGAAGAGCGATCACAATTTCTCCTTGAGTAAGAAATTCACCTTTCAACCTGGAGTTTTCCTTGGATCAACCATAAGGGGCGATCAGGTACCCCCGGTACATCACAATTTCTCTTTAGGTGGATTAAATACCTCAAATTATCTTGAAACCCACCTCCCATTTACCGGCCTCAAGTTTATTCAAAGTTTTGGGATGCATACTGCAATATTAAGGATGAAGATGCAATACCAGGTCATTAAGAAGATTTATCTAACCCTTCGGGCTGATGGAGGATCAAATGAACTTGATTTTGGAGAAGTCTGGAAGCCGGAGAATTATATCTTAGGGTATGGCCTTACCGCCAGTTATGACAGCTTTATTGGTCCTGTCGAAATCAGTGTGATGGGCTCAAATCTTAATCCCAAACCGATGTTTTTTCTTAACCTGGGCTTCTGGTTTTAGTGCAGGATGCTGAAAGCTCCGTCAAGATAGTCAATTACATCCTGGGGATGATGGCCTGCATATTCTGAGCTTCGTTTGTGTCCCAGTCGAACTACTACCGCATTCTTGTCAGGAATAACAAATATATACTGTCCCAGTATCCCTCGCATATATGGGATCTAATTAATTATAAATTAAATTTGGAATTATCATAGAATGCGTCAGCTGGGGTACTTGGGTATTAAGTAGATGTTGTGTTCTAGGTTCTGGGTTCTGGGTGTTTGTTCTTTGGTCTTCAAATCCAATCCCTTCACCAAATCGCTACATCGCTAAATCGTTACATCGGTAAATCGTCTACATCGTTCAATATCCCCGCCAGCGGGACAATGGAGTAGATAAAAATTTAAGGAGCGGCCTGTTTATACATAAACAAGATATAGGCCAATGCAGCTTATACACAGAATCCTTGTCAGAAACACAAGGTTCCATCCATAATTGCTCTTGAGTATGAATTTATTGTAAATCATAAAGGCAAGACAGAATGCAATGACGACTAATCCGACTTCTAGCAGGGGATAAGTCAGTGATCCGATCATTTTTAGCATGCTGGTCATGACTATCGTGGCCAGGGTGTCGAGCACAAGCCTGTCGATGACAGTATCGAAGTACCCGGCTGACTTTGGCATCCTTCCTTTGGTCAATGATATCAGCACATAGGTGGCGGTCAGGAATGATGCCCCAGCGATAAGCACATATTTAGCACTTTCTATGTTTTGGAGATATAGTACGATCCCCAGAAGGAAGACTATACTTGAAAAGATTTCGAAATATGCATTCCTGAGCTTATGGATGTTTTCCATACTGTTTGCCATTTCAGTCGAATAAAGATAAGGGAAAAAGGTTTTTGTGACTTCTCATTTCTGATTATAAATGCGCAATTTCCGTGTCCCTCAACTTTCCTTTAGTACAAAAAGAGAACCGGATACTATAAAGCTATAGACTGATGTGCTGATATCTTTCCAGAGGGGAAGCATTGGTTTGGCACAACTTACTACGTGCACGAAATGATCCATGAAGTTGATTATTTCATATCTTCGGTAGAAATAAAACCCCCTTTTGACTCAAATGAGATATTATCGTGTGCTATGGAGTATGCCATAATAAAATAGGGAATTTCGAAAAAATAAATTATAAAAAGGAATGACTTGGTTGCTTTTGATAATATAAATGGAAACCTTCAAAGTAATTTTTCGATGAAAAGATTAATTGTGTTATTAGTCACACTAATTTTTTTATTTCAAATTCCCAAGGAATTGAGCTCTCAAGATTATATGCCTTTTCCTCAAGATAGTGCAACATGGTATTCGATAAGATTTTGGCCTGATCCTTTTCCTCCGTATTTATTTTATTCAACAACTACATATGTTGCACAAGGAGATACTATTATTAATAGCACTTCTTATACTAAATTTTATCAAGGATCGCCTTATAATTCAACATTGAGCTATCTTGGTGCTTATCGCATAAGTAATAGTACGAAGGAGGTTTTCTACATAGATTCTTACTATAATACAGAATCCTTATTATATGACTTTTCCCTTGTACCAGGTGATACAATTGAAATTTTTGGAAATGGGTATAACTCTTATAATTTAGTATGCCTCGATACGTCCACGCTAGTTATAAATACCATTCCTCATAAACAATTACTTGTATATTCATATTTGTCAAATGGAGTAGAATGTTATACTACCTGGGTTGAAGGTATTGGAAGTATGAGGATGCCCATAGAAACAGATTGGTTTTGTGCAAGTACATTTGAAATTGATTTTGAGTTGAATTGTTTTTATTACCATGATGATCAAATTTATATTTGGGATGGAAACCCCTGGTTTTCAGGATGCGTTGGAACTAATCTGAGTATAGATGAAGTATTTGCCAATAATACTTTAGCTATTGCTCCAAATCCTGTTTCCCTTGATTCGAAAATAGTTGGAGACTTCATTGGAGATTATATGGTAGATTATCAGGTAATTGATGCAACAGGGAGAATATGTAAAGCGTCCAAGATGAATAAGATTGATCAGGTTACAATAAACGCTAATCAGTTTCAAAATGGTGTGTATGTTTTACGCATTTTTCTCCATGAGACTAAGAAATTCCATGCAATTAAATTTGTAGTCAAAAAATGAAACATCTTAATCGTTTGATAAATAGCAGGTTCAAAAATTAATATCCAACACTAAGAAAAAAAGATTGGTGAATTCTAATCTCTCCGGGGTTAGTTCCCCGAAGCTCTGCTTCGAGATTTAATTTTAACTTTGTTATGTGAGTGAATTTATTCATAAAAGTCATAACGTTTCAGTTTTATTGTATCATTTTGTCTGTCCCGCAAAATACCGTAGAATTGTATTCAGCGCCTCTGTTGACAAAAGTTTGAAAGAAATATGCCTTGAGATATCCAAGCGTTTTGAAATTTCGTTTATTGAGATAGGTACAGATAATGAGCATGTCCATTTTTTGATTCAGAGTGTTCCTATACAGAGTCCAACAAGGATAATCCAAACGGTAAAAAGCATTACAGCAAAGCAAATTTTCAAACTTCATCCAGAGGTTAAGCAGGAACTTTGGGGAGGTGAGTTTTGGACAAAGGGGTTATATGTCAATACCGTTGGTCGTCATGGAGATGAGGATAGCATACAAGCATATGTAAAAGCTCAAGGAAAGGAAAAGGAATATAAAAGAATTCATAAGCAGCAACTAACTTTGTTTTGATACCTCGTCAGCTCTGCTGCGAGGTAGTTCATTTTCGACTTTTAAATGAGCAATGTAGAATGTCGAATGAATAAGGCGATAGATGAGAGAAGAAGTTTTTTGGAAGCGCTCCATAGGAGCGCAATAGATTAAGGTGTGACATTATTACTTTTTCGGTATTAATGAGTAGAGGGTCATTTAAATTTGTGAAACATACCAGTAACCCAATGAAACTACTTAAGATCGAATCAAGGATATTTGAGGTCAGAGGCCAAAAGGTGATGCTCGATTTCGACCTCGCTCTTCTTTACAATGTTGAAACAAAAACACTTAATCAAGCTGTTAAGCGTAATATTAGAAGATTTCCTCCTGATTTCATGTTTAAGCTAACACTAGAAGAATGGAAATCTTTGAGGTCACAAAATGTTACCTCAAAAGGGAGAGGAGGAACAAGGTATTTACCATTTGCTTTCACAGAGCAGGGCCTTGCTATGTTGAGCGGCGTTCTGAACTCAGAGAAAGCGTGTCGGGTATTGATGGAATAACCTTGTTGGCGTGAATCTCATGATCTGTGCCTGGAAGAGGGCGAAAGGCGAAGGCGATTGATGAGAGAAGAAGTACTTAACCTTCTACAATCACATCGTTACATCGTTAAATCGTCTACATCGCTCAATATCTAAGTATGTCCTCCAAGCCTTGTTTGATCTGCAGCAACTGATTGGGGGTGATGCTTCCTGTTTTTTTGAAAAGCCTGGTTTTAGATATAGACCTTATATGGAATACCATCACCTCCGACTTTTTTGAAAGACCAGTATTTTGATCAGGGTCAAGTATGATGTTTCCCTTATAATTTTTAATTTTTGTTGTTAAAGGACACACGATCACAATAGGTAGATGGGTGTTCAAAACATCCCCACTAATAACAACCACAGGCCGTGCTCCCTGCTGTTCACTTCCTTTTGTGGGATTC
>Ga0164313_10000473_pt1 | contig 32350 bp, 22 predicted proteins | sample GuaBasSedimGuay4_FD_113735 | JGI IMG/M metagenome (GOLD analysis project Ga0164313, IMG submission 113735) | Subseafloor sediment microbial communities from Guaymas Basin, Gulf of California, Mexico - Guay4, Core 4569-4, 0-3 cm | ecosystem: Environmental > Aquatic > Marine > Hydrothermal vents... | reverse complement strand
GCCGTCGAGAACGAGGCCGGTCGGGGCTTTGTCGGTGCCGGGATGCCGGCGCCAGATGGCCTCGCCCTGACGATGGTCCTCCGGCAAATCCTGAGCGTCACCCCGCTTCTTCGGCATGCCGCCATGACCGAGGCACCTGGCCCTCACGTTGCCCATACCCGGAATCGGATCGTAGATGCAGCACCGATGCTCGTGGCCCCAGTACCAGGCGGCGACGTCGCCGGTTTGGAGAGCGGCGCCGAGCTTGCCCGCCAGCTTGGGACCCTGGTCGTCGAACCAGGAGAAGAGCTGATGATGGCTCATCAGAATGACCCGCCGACCTCCGCGGTTGGCGAAGACCTTCTGTACCCATTTATTCTCCTTCGTCTCCAGATCGTGATCCTTGTAGCCGGTGTCGAGGCAGATCACCAGCCAATGATCGTTCTGAAGGGCGAAGTAGGACGACTCCTGGTCGAAGCTCGAGAAGGTGCGTTCAAAGTAGGCATGGCCGCCGGAGTACATCTCGTGGTTGGAGTTGAGGGCGCGGCTGATCGCATCGTCGCGCCGGGGCCATGGATTGAGGAAGCGATTCGTCACCTCCCTGTGGGTTCCGGAGTAGTACACGTCACCGAGATGGATCAGATAGTCGTACGACTCGGAGGCGTTGGACAACGTGCTCGAGATTGCCGGGGCCCCATAGAGGTTGGTTCCCCAGTCCGCAAAGAGGGCGAATCGAGCCTGGTTCGGGATGGACTCCGGGGTCGTGCCCTTCGGTCTCTTGATCTCGTGAATCCGATTCCTGGTCACGTGATCGAACACGCTCGCGGCCCATCCAAAGATGTCATTGCGAGCGAACTTGAGCTCCAGTCCACCCGACTCGAGAACCTCCGTCTGGCTTCCCGTCGGCGGCTCCTCGGCCAGGTAGCTCATCATGAGCGAGGCCATCTGATCCTGGGGGACCGTCATCACGCCTGGGTCCGCGTCCGCCTCCTCCTTTTCGATCTCGGTGATGGCATGCTTGACGTCTTTTCCGAAATCTTCTCGCTGCTTTGCGGTGGCTCCGGCGAAGAGCTCGTCCTCACGGTCGAACCGCTCCCAGGCCTCCCTGATCTCCGCAGCCCGGAAGACGATCGGTTGGTCGTCCGACGCCGTCGGGGCGCTCACGGGCACCGGCGCCGATGGGGGGAGAACGATCGGTCGTGGAGACGCGGAAGACACCACCCGCGATGGTCGCGGGGCGGCGGTGCCCCCGATTCCGACACTGATCTGCACGGGCACGATCCACGTGGCGGTCCCGTCCGCGGCGATGGTCGGTTCGCCGTGAGGCACGATCGGCGCCCCGAGTCCGGTCGATGGGCCCGCCGGGGGCGCGCTGCCGTCAACGAGGCCCTGAGCGAGATCGGCGCCGGCTCCCACTCCTTCGCTCGACAGCATCTCCTGGAGCCGGGTCACGATTTGGCTGATCCGGATGCCCTCGTTGGACGTCGCAACGGCGGCGTGGTGGAGCGCGACCAGGTCCCACTCGTTGTTGAAGACAGGTGAGCCGGAGGACCCGCCCATGGTGTCCGTCACGTAGTGTACGAAGTTGCCACTGACATCCACGATCGTGTTCTCGTGGACGGCCACCCGCTGTGGCTCGCCGTTGGGGTGCTGGATGATGTTGACCCGCTCTCCGACCACCGCCTTGCCCGACACCGGGATGAGTGGGTGCCATCCGCGGTCGCTGATCTGGAGCCCGTCGGCGTTGGTCTCCTCGACGGCGACAACCGAGAAATCGAGCGCATCGTCGGTGAGGAAGAGAAGAGACGGCTGCAATCGGAACCGCGTGATGGGTCCGGTGGCGCCATCTTCGCGGGTGAAGAAGTCGAACTCGAGTGTCGCGTCCTCCGCCTCTTGGAGCGAGCTCAGCACATGGTTGTTGGTCATCATCACGCGCGGCGCGACCATGAAGCCGGTGCCCAGCCTCGATCCGCCAGGGACTGGAAGAACGACGCGCGCGATGGCCCCGGCTGCTCGCGATCCCTCGTGGAGAAAATTGACCCCCAGGAGGTTGTTGGTGGCAATGATCTTCTCGTAGATTTTGGCTCCGAGCTCCTTGTCATCCGGGTGCTCGGCGAGCGCCCGGACCTCGTCGTAAAATCCGAGTCGCGTGGCTCGATGGATCACCCTCTCCGGGTCGTCGATCTTTTCCCAATTGCCCCCCTTGCCGGAGATCAATTCGTCGAGCTGTTGCTGTTTGACGTGTCTGGTCGTCTCCCTCTCTTGATATCGCTCCTGGGTGGCCTGCTCCAAGGACATGGAACTCATCTGTCGCCTTCCTTTCTCTTCACCGTTGAATTCGGTGTTGACTTCCAGACTAAATTGAGACACTATCTCGTTAATGTCAATATACAGGTACCGACCTCGAAGTCAAACCCCGACCGGCGGTTTCGACCAAAGCTGCCGCTCTGCCTCGTGTTGATGGGATTCACCATCGATGCGAGTGAGGCAACTCGGAAGCCGCGGATCAGTCTTGGTGAAGCAGAGGTTGAATATGCGCCTCCATACACGGCTTGCCGAGCGCCTCTCAGGTCAATATCAGCTGAGGATGGATACACATTCATCACCCATTTGGGTGATGACGTTATGGAGTCGCGGACCCATCGTTCATGGGAAATAGAGAATGGAGGTGACGAACTCGCAACCTATAAGGAGCCGTGACGGCACCCGCTAAAACCCATGCCCGCTCGGGCGGGCATCAACTGTTGGCTCACTCGAAACGAGTGAAAGGAGAAAATCATGACGATTGGTCTACAAGGTACTTGGAGCGTTTCGGTCACAACCAAGGACGCCTCTTGGGCGCAGCGGTTCATCATCGAGGGCTCAGACAATAGCGTTGACGGCACGTACAACGGCACCGTCGGCAATACCGTTCTCATAACAGGCGACCAGTGGGGCGTCACGATCGAGAACAACCCGACTGGTCCGGTCAGCTGGCAATCTTCGCGCGCACGGCTGGCTAACTTTCGTGTGGATGGCGGCTTCTTCAGGGTCGACATCCAGAGCGACGACGGTGGCGGCGGCCCGGACGAAGACTTCAACGATCTCATCCTCACCGCCTCCAAGCCGCTCAGCGCGAGCGACTGGGTCGTCTACGGAACGGCCAAGACCTATCAAGGATTCTGTAGCTTCAATCCCTGCTTCCCCTACCCGTGGATCGTCATCGATACGGCGTTGCAGCTGCATCGCTTGCTGAAGTACGAACAGGTTCGGCCGATCTTGGAAGAGGCCTACGGCCCTGACGTCGCCAGCTTGGCCGAGCGCGAGAACTTCAAACCCCTCGTCATTTCTCGGGGCGGCACGGCCGCCGGCGGGTTCGCCATTCGTGGCAAAACCGAGGTCGAGTTCAAGGCGAAGGGCAAATCGAAGCAGAAGAAGCTCGAAGTCTCGCGAACCGCAGAGGCGATCGTGGCTCAATCGCCGTTCTACGTGGCCAACGTATCCGCCGCCGATCTGGCTATCCTCGACCGTGTGATCACTCTCGCCTCTTGCGAGGTGGAGCCGATCGCTGAAGCCATCATGCGCTTCATCGAGTATGACCGAACCGACTCCGAGCTCGGTGGCGGCTCCTATACCGGCTTTGGCGATCGGGAGACGCTGGGAGTTTCGGCGACGGACGAGTTCGGTAACTATGTGTTCAGCTTCGCTCGGACGACGGCTCAGCTGGTGTCGGAGGCTCTTGAAGATACTCCGGCGGGCGCCGACGCGATTGTTTCGGCCAACCCGGACCTAATCATCCAGTTCGTCGAAGATCCCGACGGAGTCGCCGTCTACGAGACCGCGCCGTACTACGACATCCCGAACATCAGGCGAATCAATCTGTGCATCCCCGCCGCACAGATGGTCCCGAAACCATGCCGCGGGGATCGGGTGCTCCAGTACCTGGGCGACATTCCGATCATCAACAACCCGGGATCGACTCTCCACTCCGACGGCACGATCACCAATACACCGGCGTCCGAGTCGGGGCCGGCCATTACACGCGGCGCGTGGCGCGGGACGGTCGACATTCGAGGCTGTTTCGAAGACTCATCGAGCCCGGTTGTCCACTACACGATCCGCTACCTGGTCGGTTCAGGGGCCTGGAGCTACTTCACCGGTCCCGCCCGCGGGCTCCGGCAGCAGGGTAACGCCCTCTGGCTCTCGGAATCGTATGGGCCCGCGGATACCAGCCTCAGCGTCGGACTTGTCCCGGCCTACCGCAATATCGAGCTCGAGACCGGGTGGTCGCTCGAGGTCCAGTACCGAAAAGCGCGGGCCAGCCTCAGTGCGTTGCTGGGAAATCTCGATCCCGCAATCGAAGATGTCTGGTTCGTGATCCAAGGCTATGACTCGAATGGCGACTTCGTCTCTGGGACCTACGACTGGATCAAGCTGCGGGTGGACGAAGAGAGGGCGAAAGGAGACATTGCTTCGATCGTCGTGCCAGGTCAACCCGATCCCGGGGATTGTGCCTTGCTCGAGCTACCAAATGACAACACACCGCTCGCGGTTCGGATGCGGGCGCTGGACGCTCAAGGCTTCCTCGCAGCGTGGTCTTTGAAGGCCTGGAAGGGTTCGAACAATCTTGTCGGGCTCACCGATACCGCGACCGCGGCGCCGCCGGCCGGCGCCTATCCGGGAGCGGTGGCTGATACGCGCTACTACGGCACTTCGGAGAGGGGCGATGCCGACGTTGAAGGCTATGTCGTGCTCAATGTCACGCCGCCGTCGAGTGGCTGGCTCGAGGGCGAGGACTTCTGCGCCTACAGCATCGAGCTCCACCTGCAAGACCGCACCACCAATGGCAAGAGCGTTTCAGGGAGCCGCAAGGTGTGGGACGAAGTGGTGGGGATGCGACCGGTGAGTCCATAGTCTGCAACCGTCTCCGTGGTCGAGCGAGGAGTATAGGGGATCAGGCGAGATGCGTTTTTACTGGCTGTTGCTAGCGGTCCTGTGTGTCTGGCGGATCACCCACCTCCTCACGGAGGAGGATGGCCCCTGGGACCTCGTCGTCCGGCTGCGACGCCGGCTTGGCGACGGGTCCTGGGGGCGCCTCATGGATTGCTTCTATTGTCTCAGCGTGTGGATCGCCGTCCCTTTTGCCTATCTGCTAGGTGCGACTTGGGGCGAGCGGCTCTTTCACTGGCCGGCCATCTCGGCCGGCGCGATCCTGCTGGAACGGGCCACGTTTCGGCCAGATCTCGCCATGCCGGACTACGAGGAAGAGGAGGAGGGTGAGGAATGCCGTGCTGCGGCCAGCAACGACGAGCGATCCAGAACGGAACATCCGCGGTGATGAGGCCCGGGGCGCCGAGGAACCGCCACCAGGCGCGGGCCCTTTTCCGCTATCTCGGCACGACGGCTCTCAAGGTCCGGGGGCCGGCGTCGGGACGACTCTACACCTTTGACCGGGCGCACCCGATTGCGGAGATTGACCCGCGGGATGCCCCCTCGCTCGCGCACGTTCCCCACCTTCAGCAGGTACCCTCGCCATGAGTCTGTGGACACGAAGGAGGTTGCGAGAATGACTGAGGCCTTTCCAATTTGGCACTCGTTCTTTCTACGTCCGTCACCCAATCGGGTGATGACGAACTTGATCTAGAGCGCAAACATCGAAGAAGAGAATTGCGTGTGATGGCACTGAAAAGGAGGCAACTATGCACCGGGATTCGACACGACCCAACGTTCTTTCCGTGGTGTTGCTGGGCGCACTGCTAGCGTGCAGCTACGTCGCGGCGCAGACTGGAACACCACCGTCTGGAGAATCGGAGGAGGAAGGAGCCGCGGGCTTCGTTGTGACCTGCGAGGTCTTCTGTAGTGATACCAAGCTTCGCACCGCCAACGCCCGCATCAATTGGACTCTCGCGGCCGGGCCAGGCGGGCTCGAGGCGCTTGGGCTCGGCGACATGTCATCGGGCGAGCAGCGGTTGGAGACGACCGTCTTCAAAAACGGCTTCGACAAGAACCTCTACGCCAGCTTCAAAACACTCGAGCGCGGCACTGGAATTCAACCGGTGATGGAATCTTCCATGGAATCTGGGGCAATGCGGGCGTACCAGCTTCAGATCATCGAGGTCGAGCGACCCGCTGGGCTGGAGGCGCTGACCACCGGTGGCGCCATGCAGACCGGCACGGTGATCGAAGGCCTCGAGCCCGGGATGAATTACACCTGGCGGGTGGTGATCGAGACTGACGACGGCCAGATGATCTCCAAGACCGTGACGTGCCAGGCCCCCGTCTGTCCGGCAGATTTTCGTGAGGAGGACACGCCATGAGAATTCTGCATATCATCGCTCTGTCCCGGCCTATCTTCGCAATGTCCTTTTTGGCCGTTTTGCTCATGGTACCCGGAGCTGCTCGAGGAGGGCTCTCCGTTAGCGTCATCGACATCAGCCCCGACCAATCGACACTCGATCCAAGTGATCCGGACGGCGCCTCCGGAGGGCGCGTCAACGGCATGGCAGGCGACCCGATGAGCCCAAACAACCTCTATGCCGCGAGCGAGTGGGGAGGTCTCTTCAAGAGCATCGATCGCGGTCAGACCTGGATCCACCTCGATGGTCATGTGCCGACTGCGACCTGGGACGTAGAGGTCGATCCGCGGAACTCAAACCGCGTTTATGCGGCCTCTTTCTACGATGGCCGGGTCGCCAGTCGTGCGGGAATCAACGTGAGCACCGATGGTGGTGCGACCTGGACCCACCCGGCGACTGCGACGCCGCCGGCCAACTTCTGTCTTGCCGGCACCCGGCGCACCGAGCCGGCGGCGTTTGGGATCTCCATCGACCGGAACGACCCGACCAACGTTTACATTGGGACGAGCTGCGGGCTCGCCATCAGCAACGACCGCGGTATCACCTGGCGATATGTCGACCCAACTCCTGGCGATCCAGCGGACAGCGTCTGGGATGTGGTGGTCCACGGCCGCGGGATCATCGACGTCTGCGGTGACGACGGCCACCTGCGATCCACCGACGGCGCAATAACATGGACAACTGCGACCTCGCGGCCCCTGCCCTCCGGTCGCTGCTCCATCGCGGCTTCGCCTGATGAGCCGTACGTTCTTTTCGCGGTGGTCGGCACCTCGATCTTCGAGACCGACAATGGCGGCCAGAGCTGGCCCGTGACCTACACCAATCCCCGCCCCCAGGGCCGTATCCCGTTTATCGCAACCAATCAGCGATCCGGACGCACCTACGACCTGTGGTTCGGGGATGTCCGCCTGCACCGCGGCACCTGCACGACCCCTGCCACGCCCGCCCCCGGAGGATCGCAACGTTGCAACGCGTCCGCCGGTTGGGCCGGTCCATTTACCCGGTCGCAGGGCGCCCACGACGATTCCGGCGACATCCTCTTCGATATTCGCACTCGAATCGACGCCTGCCCGGTGCTGTTCTCGTCCGACGGCGGGGTCTTTCGCAACACCCTGTTCGACAGCCCGCAATGCCATTCGCCACGTTGGGAACAACCAACTATAACCCCCCATGCCCTCTGGAACTTTGATTTTGCGGGCGTCTCCCAGCCGGGTGCGGCGGACGAGGATCTCTACTTCGGGAACCAGGACAACGGCAGCTTCGGGTCCCGGGACGGAGGGTCGGCAAACCCGAGCTGGACCAACGAGCGGTGTTGCGACGGCTTCGACGTCGCTGCTGACGCGAATCGCGCGCTGAACACCATCTGCTGCTTTGGTGGCGGCGGGCGCTCAACCCGCCTCTTCGTCAGCTCGCCGGGGCTCGGGCCGCCTTCGCCGGAGATCAACAACTATCCGCCGGGTAACCTTTTGGGCTTTCAGCAGCTTGATTCGATCGCCAACTACGGTCCCGACGACTACGTGGTGATCACCCGCCAGGGGGTCTTTGTCACCGGCAACATCATCGCCAACCCCATCACGTGGACCCAGCTCGGCGCCGGCAGCACACCCGCCAACGCATGCGGGGTGAAGGTAGCTGTCGAGGCCGGTACGCCCACTTTCTTCATCAAGAGCGGCGGCTGCAACGGCGTGCGAAGAGGGACGCTCTGGCGCTACCAGGGGACGGCGCCGGCCGGTGCGTGGCAGCAGGTTACCCGCGTCGGCGCAGGGAGATTCGGCGTTTACGATGTCGACCCGAACGATCCCGATCGGATCTTCGCATCGGACCTCGGAGGACCGGGTGATCCGGAGATGGTCATCACTTCGGATGGCGGCACGACCTGGAACACCATGCCCGCTCTCGACACCCTGATGACCGGTGGTGGTGTCTTCCAGTACCAGAACCGGACTGGACCCACCCGTTTCACCGGATTCAACGGCTACCCGCAGCCCACGCTGGCGTCCTTCGATCCGGAGGACGGCGATATCCTGGTGGCGGGTGGCGCCGACTCGGGTGTGTTTCTCAGCGCGGACGGCGGCGCGAGCTGGGATCTGATCACCGACCCGATCGACCCCGGAACCTCCGGCACGCCACACATCCCGCGACCGCGATACGCCCACTTCGACCACGATGCGCCGGGCGACAGCATCAACCTCTATATCGGCACGCAGGGTCGTGGAGCCTGGCGGCTCACCTTCGAAAAAGCGGTTCCGAGGGTCGCGTTTCAGTATGCGGCCAAGATCGTCTGCGGCATCCAGAAAGACCCGGAAGACATGCGCCTGGCAAGAGGCTTCTATGCCACCACAATCAACATTCACAACCCCCTCTACGAGGATGTAATTTTCGCCAAAAAGCTGGCCCTCACCTTTCCTCCCAAGGAGCAACTTCCCGGGAAGGTGATTCCCATCGCCAAGGACACGCTGGGGCCGGACGAGGCGCTCAAGGTCGACTGTGTGGACATTCGGAACAGGCTTTTCCCGAACGGTTTCCCGGCACCCTATATCGAGGGGTTCGTGGTCATCCAGAGCCCGGCCAGCCTGGACGTGACGGGGGTGTACACGACCGCTTCTCTGGACAGCCGGGGCCGGGTCGCCGAGCACAGCAGCATCGACATCGAGCAGATACCGGAACGGTTGCTCGGCGACCGAAAGCCGCCCAGGGATGGAAGATGCCCGGACCTGGTGATCCGAGACATCCAACCGCCCGAGGAATCGTGCCCCAGCGGTGCGGACAGCTGTGTCACCAAGGTGAAATTTACCGTGGCCAATGTGGGAGACGCTTCCTCCGGCCAGTTTGACGTCACCGTCCGCTTCAGCGATCGGACGGTGACCCTGCCGAATGCCGTGCCTGGTGGCCTGGCGGCAGGCGACGAACAGGTGCTTTCCGCAGCGACGACGCCTGGACGTAGCTGCTTCCGCACCAACTGCACCATCTGCGTGATAGTCGACTCCGGAGAAGATGTGGAGGAGTGCAACGAGGAAAACAACAAGATGTGTGAGACGACCTTGGGTTGAGAGCGTGAGGAGTGGTCGTTGCATGAGAGCTGGCCGATGACTCCGAGTGAGTGCCGGGTCCGTAGTTCCGCAGTTATGGCCACGTTAATCCAGACCTGCGGCCCTGGTACTCAAGCGGATGAGGACGGCTCATCAACCGCTCACGTTGACACATGGGGTTGTGAGATGGAAACTGAAGAGGTCATATGGGGGCCGTAGCAGTTTCCCAAAGTGCAATACGGCCCCGCGATCACTGCTATGAGAAAACACATATTTGTGCTTGAGCACCACAGTGACGAAGTCATCGGCTGGCCAAGGTTCCTTTGGCGGCTCGGCGCCACGTCCCTGATTTTGCTTTTATTCACTGCGTTGTCTTTGGGTTGTGGCGCGATCGGGTACCATCTGACAGAAAAGTTGCAGTGGCATGACGCCTTCTATGATGCCTGCCTTGTTCTCGGCGAGCATGATGTAACGCAGCACCCCGAGAAGCCCTGCGGAAAAGTATTTGGCGGCCTCTACGTTATGTATGTGCGCATCTTCTTCTTCACGGCAATAGGTTTGCTGTTCGTCCCAATACTGCATCGTGTACTGCACAAACTGCACCGGGAGCGGCCTGATAGAGAGTAAGTTGGAGGCCCGACCGGTGCCAGGAGGAACTTTCTTTACTTTGTTGGCTCGGGGCCTCCCCCACCCACGCCGTGCTCCCCACACGTCGCATACCACCCAAGGAAGTTAATGACGTTTCTCCTGGCACCCGTGGAGAGTTTGTCAAGATGGTGCGTCGCCTCAGCGGATGCGGGTCGGGCCCGGGACGTAGCGACGTCCGTCGAAACGGTACACCGTGCTCGCGATGCCCTGCAGGCCGTCGTCAGCAACCGCCGGGGCCGCCGCGGAGACGACGTGGAGGTCCCGCAGCCCGTGGGATAGACCGAGGTGGAGGGCCGGGTCGTCCATCCCGGAGATGATCCCGAGCTCGTGACCGCAGTCACCGCGCTGCACGAACAACCGCCAGCGTATGGAGGCCTCGGTGAGGTCGGGGGCTTCCTGGGGCACCAGGATCACCGGCGAACCGCAGCCGTCAAGGTCCAGCCCGTCGACCACGTGGGTTGCAACTTCCCAGCATGGGTCGCCGTGCCGATCCCGCACCCGGGCCCGTAACTGTGGAATGGACACGCAGTCGCCGGGGAGGGGTGGCTGCCCGGACGGTGAACGGTCGCCGGCCGTCATCGCGGCTGGTTCTTCCACGTTGGGCTGCGGCGGATGTCTTCAATGATGTAGCGCTCGTACATAAGCCCCATGGCAGAGCTGATGCTCGTGGAAGCTGCGATGATCAGCGGCAGCATCGTCTCGACCCGGCGTCGGTCAGTGGTGAGCGCGAAGTAGACAGGAGTCAGGGTCAGCGCACGTCCGGGGCCTGAGAGCGGACCGCCCGACGCCCAGCTCATGGTCGCTCCCGCCGAGTCGTCCTTGGCGATGAAGAACGGGTCGCTCGCGTCTCTGCGGGTGGCTTTTTTCATCACGCGCAGCCGGTCGAGGATCGCCGCGACCGTCGTCTGCTCACGAAGGGTCGGCGGCGCATCGGCCGTTGGGCGGTGGATGTCGAACTCCCGAAACAGAACCGGGTAGACGAAGGTGCCGTAGTATCCGTTGGCGGTCACGGGACTGACGCCGCGGATGCGGGCGTCCTGGAGGGTCGAGTAGGCCCCTGAGGTATCCTGGCTCGTCCAGGTCAGCCAGGACTCCAACCAACCGAGGCCGCGACGGGCGTCGCGGAACTCGGGGTCGCTCATGTTGACGGACGCATCCGGAGCTTCCGGCGGGGTGCAGAACTCGTCGAAATCGTTGAGGCACAACACCATGAGGGTATAGCTGTCGGTGTTCTCGATGGCGAGGTCGGGATACAGGGCGAGGAACTCGATGAGGCGCCGGTGCCCATAGGCCACGTCGGCGGTGTCGATCGAACCATGACCGGCCTCGTGCAGGAGGACGAACGCCTTCTTCTCATCCTGGTTGAGCGGCGGGTGGAACGACATATTGCCGAAGAACGCCGGGCATATCGTCATCTGGGCTTCCGATCCGACGCCGACGTTGAAGGCGATGGCCTTCTCACACACCGACAGGCACTGGGTGCCATGGCGGTTGTTCACTCTGATCACGGTGTTGAGGTGGTTGCGCCAGATCCCGAGGTTGTTTCTCACCCGGCTGCGGCGGCCGGTACCTCCAAAGTATGCGGTCAACGCGGCGTCGCCGTCGGCGTTGCCCGGAACCAGCTTGGGGATGGCCGTATCGAGCCAGGCGACCGCCCGGTTGACGCCCGCAGTGAGCACCGGAACCTCGTCAACCGGGTTCAGAGGCCGATGGCGAGGCGCATCGGGAGGGCAGGCCACCGTCGTCGACGTGCGGTTTGCGAGGACCACCTCGACCTTTCGGCGGCTGCGGTAGTCGGAGACGCCGGAGCTCGCGTTTGGTCTCGGCGACGATTGACGTCGTGGGATGCCCGGCGGCGTCGGCGAACAGCCGGTTTCGTGGCCGTGGACGAGCAACAAGGAGTCCACGTCGTCGATGCGGTCCGTGGCGAGCTGCGGGCCCTGATCGGCCAGCTCGTCCTCGCTGATGAACCCCTCCAGGGTCATCGGCCAACAGTGGAAACTGCTCGCCAGTTGCGCGATCTTTGCCCGTCCTTCGGCGTTGGTGGTGGAGCTGCCGCGGTCGAAAAAAACGTCCTCGTCGCGACCACCGGTGCGTGCCTCGTCGATGCGGTACTGATCGGGCGTCACAGTACCCCGCTGGTGCTCGGGAACCACGCGCTTGGAGCGGACCTCATCGAGACAGCGGAGCGTCGCCTGATCGACCACCCCCGGCGTCGGGGTCGCCACGCTCTCGTCGGTCTGGAAGTCGGTGACCGCCTGCTCGGTCACGGGCCCGAAGATCCGATCGACACCGTCGCGACGCGAGCCGTAGGGACCGAGGCTGTAGCCCAGATCGGCGAGAGCCTGTTGGATGAGACCAACCGCCGTGCGGCGTCCGGTCCATCGCCGAAGGCTTCGGGTGCCGCCAAAAACCTCGAGAATCGTTCGCTCGCGGGGGAAGAAGATCGGCTCGGTGCGTAACGCAAGCACTCCCGGATCGCATGTGCGCTGCAGCATCCGCCGCCCGCCGGCCTGCTGGATGGTGTGGGAGAGCTCGTGCGCGATCAGCTCGCGCCCCGCGTTGGTGCTCGGCGCGAACTGACCGGACCCGAAGACGACGTTGCTACCGACGGTGAAGGCCTTGGCAGCCACCGAGTGCGCCGCCTCGGCGGCCCGTGCCGAGGTATGCACCCGGACGTTCTCGAATCCTTGGCCGAAGCGGGACTCCATAAAGCCTCGGGTTGTGGTGTCCAGCGGCTGCCCGGCCGCGCCGAGGACCTCACGCACCGCCCCACCCGTCGGTGCTGATCTCCCGGCCGGGTCGGTCGCCCGCTGGACCAGCAGCTCATTCTCCTCATCCTCGGTGTGGGTACAGCTGCCGGTGTCGCACGCGAGCCGACGCTGCACGGTCGCTGGTGAGGCAGACAGGAGACTGCCAACGACATTCCCCCGGGCGACCGCCCCAGCGGCCTGCTCGGCCTCCTGCTCGAGACGGTCTCCCGGACTGCTCAGCTCGAGGCCGGCATCGAGACAGCTGGGGCACGACCCCCCGCAGGCACAGCGCTGGAGGCGAAGTGGCTGGAGGGTAGGCCAAGCCCGGACGGTCTCCGCCTCGGACTTCGACCGCCCGGCGGCGCGTCTCGTCTCGGACCGCTTTTCCCCGGTCGGTCCGGCGTGATCAGCCCGCACCGTGCTCAGCCCTTCCTGCGGACGCCGGGCGTCGGGCTCGGTCGGCGGCGGCGCGGTTTACGGTCGTTCTCGATAAGACCGGCAGCCGACTTCTTGACGGTCGCAGCGTTCACACGTGGGCCGAGGATCTCGGCGAGCCGATCGATCGAAGCCTCAGCGACCGCGTCGAAATCCTCGATTCCCGCCGCGCGCAGCTTGTCGGCCGACACTCTACCGATACCCTCGATGTCCTCGAGCTTGGCGCGTCGCTCGTCTCCGGGCCGGTCCCCGCGCCTGACCGGCGGTTCGGGGTCGATGCGGACCACCCGCTCGACTCCTGCCGGCCGGCCGACGACGAACCGGGCCTCACCTGGCTGCAGCTCGAGCGGGGCCTCCTCGAGCACCCGCCGCTCGGGGCCGGCGCCCACTGCCACGAAGACCACGGATTCGAGGAACTTCGACGGGACGTGGAGCTCGTAGTACCCGTCGTCGCCGGTCGCGACCTTGGGCGCCCCCCTGAGGGACTTGCCGCCGGCGCCCACGAGGGTCACCGCCGCGCCCCCAATCCCCCGGTTGCGTTCGTCCAGCACCGCGCCCTGGATGGTCGCCGTCGACGGATCGACCTCGGTGAGGGCGTGAGCCGCCGCGATCCGCAGCGGCTCGAACTCCTCGGCCACCACCCGGTTGCGCTCGATGCGGCGCTCGGCGTGTCGAACCGACGGATCGTCTTCACCGGTGCGGGCCACGCGCCGGGCGATGCCCCGCTCGAGGGCCCGAGCGCGGGCGTCGCGCACCGCCACCATGCGCTCCAGACCGTGGAGGCGGGCGGCGTCCGCCGTGGCGAACGCGGATTCGATGCGAGTGAGGAGCTCCGTCTGAGAAATCTTGACGGTTCTGTCGTCAGCCATCATCCGTCCCTTCCGAAAATCTTGCGCCATCGGGCGCAATGGAATATGTCCGGCACCAACGGCCCGAAGGCCGCCGTTTCGATCATCACCAGGTTGGGATCACGAATCACGTCGCCGTTGGGTGCGGCCATGGTGATCAGGCAGTGGGTCGCCTCATTGTGCGCCGTCGTGTTGAGGAATCCCCAGCTCATCGACGAGAACAGCGTGTTGTACAGGCCTTCTTTGAGTCGGTTGCCGAGGATCCGGGTGGTCACCCCGATCACGAACGCGTTGACGAGTACGAAGTCGTCGATGAGTTCGCAGTCACTTTGGTTGTCCTGGACGGAGACGTCGTCGAGCGACATGATCGCCACCGACGACATTGCCACCTCGCGGCCCCGGTCGAGGAGCTCGAGTAGGCACTGGTTGTCGTGGAATAGAACGTTGCCGTTGAACAGCGTCCTTGACAGCGCCAGCGCGGCAGCCGCCGCACGGTGGGTGGTCCTGCCGAGGACCACCTCTTCGGGCGGGGCGTCTGAGGCCGGATCCGCGCCGCCTGCTACGGCCCCGGCGATACCGACCGTGCCTTTGGCGAGCCCGGCGAAGCTGACGGCCGAGGCGCCGAGGAACTCCAGGGCCACGCCCAGGTCGAGGATCTGGACCGTGCTCGCGACCTGGGATCCGCGGTAGATGCCGTGCGAGCTGAGCTGGTTGGCAACGACCGATACCGGACCGAGCGCGTTGATCAGCAGTGACTGGCCGAGGGGCGCGCTGATGACGTTGTCGTGGACCTTCACCGCCGGAATGCCGCGCACGTTGGGAAAGAACCGCTGTTCGCGGTCGATCTCGAAGACCGGCGCGACCGCCATCTGGATCACCACACCGCCGCGCGCGCCCTGCTTGGAGTTGGCGGCCCGCTGGTCGGTCTTGGCACCGTTTCTGATGATGAGGTTCCGCGACACATCGATGCCCTCTCCGTGCAGCACGTACACACCGCAGATCGGTTCCAGGTGGTTGCGGCCGTTGTTCTCGATACGGTTGTCGCGAATCGTCAGCGTCTCGACATCCGCCAGCGCGATGCCGCCGAAGCCCATCCTTTCGACCATCTCGTCGAGCACGTCCTCGAGCGGGCGAAGCAGGCAACCGCGGATGAGGTTGCCGATGATTGTCAGATCCTCGATGCTGATCACGCCCTGCTTGTCGTCGGTGAAGAAGCCGATGACGCTGATTCCGTTCACCCCCATATTCTCTACGCGGTTACGTTCGATCAGAATCTCGCGCAGCGGGGGACCGGCGACCGGCGTGGGATCGTCGGGGGTTCCCCCGCCCGGCGGTATGCGACCGGTGCCCGGTCCACACGGGGCGCAGGGGTCGTCATCGGCAACGGCGATCCAGCCGATGACCCCCACCAGACGCCAGATGTCCTTGCCTCCAACGACCAGCTCGATGTGGCCGAGGGTGATGCCGTGGCCGATGCCGCCGATTATCCAATTGTCGATGACGCGTATGCGCTCCGAGCCGCCCCGGAGCCACAGCCCGCCGACGCCGACGCGAGCGCCGGGCAACGGAACGGCCGTCGTGGCTGCGCCCACGGTGCGTGTCGACTCCACCCGCAGCAAGTTGTGCTCGAACAAAACGTCGTCGGCCAGAATGGTCACCGCCGGCCACTGGGACTCGACGTCGGCCATCAGGACCCGGTTGTCGACGATTTCCATGAGAGCGCCGCCGCGCACCTCGATGCCGCTCTGCCGCGCTGCCTCGACCGTGAGGTGGGCGAGGCGGATGTCGCGCACCGGCTGAGCCCTGGGTGCATCCGGGTCACGCCGGCGCGGATCGCTCTCCTCGATGAGAATGCCGATGCCGGTTGGGTGCGCCTCCACCGCCAGCGATTCGATGCGAATCTTCTGCGAGTCCAGCACGTGGAACACGGGATCGGCCATCAACCCGACATCGTCGTCACCGGTCGGAACCGCCGAGACGACGCGCGACCGATCACCGCAGCCGATGATACTGACGGCGCGTCGATGCTCGATGAGCACGTTCTCGTGATACTCGCCGGGCAGGACGCAGATCCGGCCGCCGGCGGCGGGAAGGTGCAGCAGCGCCTCGGAGATCGTGGTGTAGTCGCCGTGACTGTGGATTCCGTCGCCCACCCGGATCGTGCAGCAGGTCGAGAGGCGTGTCAGCGGCTGGAAGATCCGCCGGCAGTCGTCGATCTCACCCGCCGCCTGCGTGATGGGGCTCGCACCGCCCGTCCAATTGAGGATCGCCAGCGGGACCCGGACGTGCTCGACTCCCTCCGGCGGTTGGTCGTCAATGAGCACCTCGTCGTTCTCTATCCCGCCCGCACGGAGGTCAAAGGTCCAGTAGTCGTAGGGAAGGAAATTGTCCCCGCTCGGGGCCTCGAACTCGAGCTGGATACCATCGCGGAGCTCGGTCCCAGAACCGGCTGGAAACTCGGTGATATCCCGGATGCCGTTCCACAGCCGGAAGAAGAGACGGCGGTCGGCCGGCCCCGGAATGCTGCCGAACAGCTCGTCCGGACCGCCCGGCGCCGGAAGGTCGATCTGGTCGTCGTTGGCGAGGGTGACGCGGGCGCCGTACACCAGCCGCCAGTGCTCGGCCCCGGCGGCGCTCAGCTCCTGGTCCGCGGATGCCGGCGGAGGCGGGCGGTCCGGGTCCGGTTCGAACGCCTCGAGGTAGAAGCTCTGCAACCCGGAGCGGAGAATCGGCTGGCGGTTGGCGGTGATGGTGAGCTTGCGGGTGGCCGCGTCGAAAGAGCCCCTGCCGACGAGACCACCGTTAAACTGTGACCACTTGAACATCGGCGCCGGCGCCGCAACGCCGAGCTCGGCGATCTCGATGCGATAGAGGTTGTGCTCGAATCCCGTGTAACCGCCGCCCTCGACCACCGGGCAGTCACCGGGCGTGATCACCGTGTCCTGGAGGCTGACGGTGAGCTTTCCGCGAGCCGAGAAATCGTCGGCGAGCCGATCCCGGATGCTGTCGCAGGTCTCGCCGTCGGCCAGGCGCAACAGCCTGAAGCGGAATGCGGCCTGGAGTCGCTCGGTCGTGTCCGGTCCGCCGAGCGCCGCCTCGATCAGCTCATTGGGCACCTGGAAGCCATTGAGCGCCTCGCGGTTGATCTCGAGCACCACCGCGTCGCGGGTCCCCGCCGCACCGATGTCGGTGGGCGGCGTCTGCAGCGGCAGATCGAGGTGGACGGCCGGGCGCAACACGGAGGCGTCGGGATCAGGCTCGTCGCCCACGAGGTGGACAAGCCAGCCATCCGCCCACAGTTGGCCGGGGGTCACCGTCAGCCGGACGGCCCCGGACGCCAACAGCTCGGCCACCGTGACCTCGAGGCTGTCGCGCCACTCGGCCGCCACCGCCGCGACGCCGGCGCCGAAGGCGGCGCGACCGGCCTCGTCCTGCCAGCGGGTGACGAGGCGGGTCTGGGCGTTCCAGTCGGCGTCGAGCAACACCCGTCCCTGCTGATGAAGAACGCCGTGAGCGTTCGTCCTGTTGTCGAAACTCCAACGAGAAAAGTCGCCCTTCATATTCACCACCCTCTAGGTCACCGGCACGATCAGGGGACGGACCCCCACCGGCATGAACTCCCGGAAACGGATTTTCAGATTGCGCCACTTGTGCGCCTCGAGTAGGAAGCCAAACGTGCCCATGGCGTCGTCCTCAGGTCCGCGTTCGCGGATCCTGAAGTCGGAAACATGAGCCAGCTGGCCGTACGCTGGGGCCTCGAAGATCTCGCTGACAAAACGCAACGCCGCCTCGTCACCATGAACGCAGCCGTGGTTCTGGGGTAGGCGGTCGCTCAGACCGGAGAAGTAGCTGTAGCGAACGCAGCCGACCTGGTTGTTGAGCACCTCGAGGCGTTGGGTCCAGATGCCTCCGCGGCCGGCGAGGGTCTCCACTCGCATGCGGCCGAACGCGGTCAGCCGGTCAACCTGGGTGGGAGGTCCGTAGGTCGCATCGGCTGCGCCACTCCCGCCGGAGAGGACGAAACCGACCGTGGACGGATCCTCACCGGGTCCGCTGCCCGCGTCGAGAATCGACTCGCCCAGGAACAACCGGTAGCCACGATCCACGAACAGCGGACCGCTGATGCTGCGGCGGAGGTGGATTTCGGGAGTCTCCTTGAAGGCGGCCTCCTCAGCGGGCGGGAAGCCATACGGTTCGGTCAGCCGCATCGCGTCAAAGATCGGCTGGCGCCCGGAGCCGTCGCGCAGTGCGGTGCCATCGGGATCGAGCGTTCCATCGACGACCTCGAGCGCGTGGACCGCGGCGCGGGCAATCAACGGATCGTTGGCGGCGAAAGCGGCGCCGCGGGTCAGGTAGAGCCCCTCGAGCCGCACCGCCATCTGGCCGATCCGGGCATCCAGAGCCGCCTGCTCGGCCGGATTCGCCCCGACGACCTGCGACGGTCGAAAGCGCAGCGGCTGGGCAAGGGCGATGATCGGGCGTTGGCCGTCGCCTGCACGGATGGTGAGCGACTCGGCCAGCATCAGGTTTGGCCCACCGTCCTCTACCTGGGCGCCTGGAATGGCACTGAGGTCGAGATTGTGGACCGCGCTGTCGCGGATCTCGATGACCACCGGTGCGGTGGCTGCGTCGAGGTTGGCGAGCGCATCCTGGAGCGTCGGTGAGCCGGCATCGGTGTTCACGACGATCGTCGCCGGCGGTTCGGCGGCGCGGCTGATCGGGTGCGCTCCCACCGGGCCCACCGCACCGTAGGTGAAGGTGACTCGAAGGTTGTTCTGCAACGCGTCGGCCTGCGCGACGGTGTCGACCCCGAAGGCAAGACGGCCGAGAACCGGATCGACGGCCACCTCGCGACGCTTCAAGGGCTCACCGAGATGCACCTCCCAGTCCGACAGGTCGGCGCCGCGAAAGGTCCAATCCTGCGGGTCGAAGGGCGAGAAGGGCGCTTCCGGAATGTGAAGCTGGAGCGCGTGATCGGTGATCTCGAGGGTCGAGGTATCGCCCGGGTCCCAGGGGTCGAGGTGGAGATACGCCCCGGGGTTGCCTGCCGAACCGCCCACCAGCTCCTGCACCACTGCCTCGACCACGATTTGCCAGCTGCTACCGTCCCACTGCTTCCAGACCGGAGGCGTCATCCCGGTGTCGTGCCACATGTCCCCAACCCCGGCCAGGGCGGGGGCTGTCGGGCCCTCGAACATCGGCGGCCTCATGGAGTCGAGGCGGGCGGGGTGGATCGGCCCGGGCGTCGCGTCGAGCTCGGTCACCACCGGTGGCCGGCGGTCCGGATCGAACTCGAAACGGTTGAACAGGCGCACCGGTCGATCCAGTGGGTGGATCTCGAAGTGCACCGAGTGGGCGGCCCGCGGCAGCGCCTCGCCGGTTGCACAGGTCGCCTTCCACACCGGGCGCGACAAGGGCACGGTGTAGGCCTCCAACCGCCACAGGAAGATGGCCAGGTTGGGGAGGTTGTACCGAACCGTGCCCCACGAGGGCTCGCGGAGGTCCGGCAGATGGGCGAAGGGGTCGAAGGCCGTATCCAGCAGCGTCAGCGTCGCGGGGTCACGGACCGGCGCCGTGCCACCCCGAATGACCGAGTGCCGGTCGACGGTCGGCAGACCGTAGGGCGGTTCACCACCCGCGTCCGGCCGCTGGTGATTGAGGTGCTGCGCCCAGACCAGGTTGGTACGGAGCTCGGCGGCGTGGACGCCCCACTGCGTGAGGGAGTACGCGAGCCACTCGATGGCGCCGAGGGTGCCCTTGCGGCGACGCAGGGCGATGGTGTTGGCGGTGTCGGCCCGTAGCGTCCAGGGGTCTCCCGCGAGGTGGCTGGTGCCGAGCAGGTCGGCGATGTAGGGGATCACCCAGTCGTCGCAGGTCTCGATAAAAATGTCGTGATACCGATTTTCGATGTTGGCGTGGATCTCGCCGAAGACCATCTCAACCAGCCCCAGATAGGCCCGGAGCTGGTCAGGCGGAATCTGCTTGGCGTCCTCGATCCGATAAATCTCCGGCAGGCGGTCATACAGCGGCACGCGCGGCTCAGCACTCATGGTCGCCTCCGACGCCGGGCCCCGGCGTCACCGCCTCGAGTCGTGCGGCGCTGGCGCCGACAGGACTTTCCAGGCGCAGCACCCGGTCTGATGGGCATGGGAGAGTGGCGACCAGGACCGGCGTGGCGGGTACCGCGAAGCTGTAGCCGACACCCTGCAAGGCCGTAACCTTGGCCCACGCGACGCCGTCCACATTCTGAATCGTCGCCGTCACCCGGCTGCTGTACTCGCGCATGCCGAAGCGGCGCCGGTCGAGGCCGAACAACCCGCCGCGGGGTCCGCTGTTCTCGCCGCCGATGACCACGAGCCCGAGCGCCTTCTCCACCGTGTCGATCACCGGGTCTGAGAGTCGTCCAACCTCGATTGCGACCTCGGCTTCAAGGTACACGTACTCGAAGGCGCCGGGGCGGACGATCACCGTGTGACGGTGGGCGCCGCGGCAGCGGTTGGTGGTCTCGAGTGCGCCCCGCACCGCCTCGAACTCGCCCTCGCGGCCGCTCGCCATCAGCACCGTCACGATCACCACGGGCACGTTGTCCTCGAGGCCCCACCTCGCGCTCGCAAGGACGACGCCTGGGATCGCCAGGGCTTCGCTCTCGTAGTCCTTCAGGCTCACTACCCGATTCAGGCTCTGCACCCGGCCCGGGGCTGAACGGCGTGCCTTGTCGGCGGTCTCGGCCTCCTCTCCCCCGGAGATCTCGGTTTCGAGCTGTACCTTGTCCAACCGTTCGAGCCGCTGCTTGGCGATGACCTTGGTATCGATCTTCTTCGCTCCGTGGGCGCCGACACCGGTCCTGTACACAGCCGTCACGTTGCCGAAGCCGGTCGGTAGGCGGGCCCCGAGCAGCTCGCCGTCGCCGAACTGCAGGTACGATGCGCCGTCGTCGTCCTCGCGCACGATGTAGACCTCGGACGTGCCACCCTTGCCATACAACGAGTCGACCTGCGTCCACATCCGACCGTCGATGTAGACCTCGAGCTCCGGCGCCTGGGGCGGCGTGGAGCCGGGCTGATAATGGTACGTCAGCGGCGGTTTGGGGAGCGTGAAGGTCTGAAACGCCTGACGGCCGTCTCCGTCACCAAGCACCGTCTCCTTCTCGCTCTTCCCCTGGTCGGCGGTAACGACGTTGCCGAACACATCGACGTCAGGTTCCCGTTGAGGGAAGTCGCTCAGAGTCACGTCGTCGGCCAGCCGCACCCGGTGCAGTCGCGGGAAGTCAGGGACATCCGAGTCGTCCTCGAAGACGTCGACGACGGTGGACAACCGACCCACCTCACCCGGCTTCGCGAGTAGGATGCGCCGCCCTACCAGCGGCTCCAGGTCGGCAAACGAACCGGCGTAGAAAAGATCCTGGCCGACGCTGACGCCGGTGTCGTCGCGGGGCGCCGCATCGAGGGCGAGGGCGGCGCCGAGCACCTCGTGGAACTCGGCGCTCCGGATGTCCATTTCGGAATCGCTCGCCGTGTTGATGGACGATTTCAGCTCGACCAGACTGGTCGGGCCCGACAGGCTGCCCCAGCGCATACTGCGGCCGGTGACCTCGCCGATGGTCGCGATCCGAGTTTTGCGTGAAGGAGAGCTGTCCGACGGCCGCTTCTGCCAGGTGTCGCTCACAAGCAGTCCACCGAGGGTGAGATCGTCGGCCGGCGGCTCGAGGGGAAATTGCTTCGCGCCGAGCGCGGGGTCGACGTGTGACCCGTTCGTGGGGTCAACCAGGCTGCGCTCGGTCGGGGTCGTCGTCGCGATCGCGTTGCCAGATCCGTCAAGCGTCACTTCCTGGCGTGGCGCGTTGTGCCCAAAGTGGCGGAAGGAACGTCCGAGGCGGTAGGCTCTGAGAGCGGTTGTGGTCGTCGCCAGGCTTAGCGAGCCTCTGATCCGCAGCATCGTCTGGCCGTGCAGCGACCACGAGTCCTCGACGACGACGACCTGTGGGTCGGACAGGGTGGGCTCGGACGACGACCACGAGCTCGGTCGGCCGACCATGAGGCGATCGCCCTCCTCGAAGCTCAGGCCCTCTGAGGCCAGCACACGCAGCTCGCGGGTTCCGCTGGAGATGCTGGGTCGTTCGAGTGGTCGATAAAGTGAGAAGCGGCTCAGAGCCGGGTACGCGACGCTGTCCGAGATCGTCTCGAAGTCAGCCGGATCGTCCATCGGCTCCAGCTCGGCCTGGAGCGGGAATCCGGCGGGAAGGAACACCGGCCGGTCCCCCTTGACCTCGATGGCGAAGTCGCCGCGTCCTCCGAGACCCGGTGCCAGGCGGTAACCGAGCAGCCGCACCAGATCGGCGACGCTCTCCCGCCAGTCTGCAGTCCGCAGGTACCCTTCGTTGGCGTAGAGATCCTGGTAGAAGGTGAGGATGTCTCCGAGGATGGCCGCACCCTCGAGCAGCGCGATGCCCGGGTCGTCGGCCTCGCGGTGGGTCCACTCAGCGAGCTCCGGCGCGAGATCCAACTCGCGGAACAGTCGCTGCCGGATGTCGGCGAAGGTCCCGATCCGGTAGTCGATCCGGGGCAGTGCCGGCCGGTTCCACAGCCGTCGTGGGAAACGGATGTCTGCCGCGCAGCGCTTGCCGCCGCCCGGGGTCGTCATTGGCGGCCTCCCTGGAGGTCGAATCGAATCATCCCGAGCTCCTTGTGGTCGGGGTCGTTGCGGACCTGGATGATCTCGTTGGCCGTGACCTCGATGACGTCACCGGTCCCCGGAGTCACCGCGTCGAAGCGGCGCATGCTGACTGAGATGGCGTGGTCGACGCCCGCCACCTGGTGCAGCCGCCCGAGGATCTCGCTTGCGTAGAGGAACTGGCCGAAGGTCCAACGGTCGGGGTGGAAAAATCCCATCCGGCCGTCCGTGGTGAAGCCGTCCGAGAACTCCTGTTCGAGAAACGTACGCACATCCTCAGGCCAGACCTCGGCATCGACACACAGGCGAACCTCGATATCGAGCGGCACGAAGCGCGGCGGACGAACCTCGAGGTCCTCGCCGATCAGCCGCACCGCCTCGAGGTGGCGCGCGACGTCGAGGCGGAGCGCGGGCGCCAGTACGTCGGTTTCTTTCGGATCGATCGCAATCTGGACAGTCCTCCAGCTCCCGGTCCAGGCGTAGCGGGCCGAGGCCCGCGACACCCCGGGAAGCTCTTCGGCGCGACGCACGTAGTCACCGAGGGTCACCGCGCGCAGCTGTCGGGTGCGGTAGGCCTCGGGGATGTTACGGATCGCCTCCTCGCGCAGTTCCGGAGCAACGCCGTTCGTAACGTCGAACGGATTCCATACCTCGCTGACAGCCGGGTGGCCGGCGCCGTCGAATCGGACGAGCCGATCGGCTCCGACGTTGCCGTCGAGGGCACTCCCGATCTGATACCAGCAGTGAACCTCCGCACCGCCGGGCAGCCTGCGCCCGTTGATGCCGTCGCCGAATCTGACGACGCTCCGTCCTTGCTCGTCGGTCTCGACCGTGAAGCAGTCGTCGCCGTCGGCACAGTTGACCAGGCTGATGGCCTCCTCCCACGGCTGCGGCACGCCGCCCGAGGGGATGACCGAAACCCGCGGATCGGCTCCGCGCTCCTCCAACGGGAGGTCGAGGGTGGTCAGCGGGACCTCCTCGGATCGCGGCACGGTCTGGCGGTACAGCAACTGGTCCTCGGCCGGCAGCGGGCACAGCGCGCCCCAGCGCTCGGTGCGCTCGATGTGCCGCTCGCCGGGGCCGGTGAGCAGCTCGTCGGCCTCCTTGAACACCGCCGCCCGGGCACGGCCGTGATGAACCGTGACCAGATTGCCGTGGAACAGCGACACCTCGTCAGAGGCCAGACCGTCCTCGGTGAGGACCGAGAAGCAGTAGTCAGACCTCAGCCGGTCCTCATCGCGCCATTCAAGGTGCACGTACCAGCCGCCGGTGACCGGGTCGCGGTTGCTGGCGGCGGAATTGGGAAGAAGGCTCAGAAGCTGGCGTTTGTCCGGGTCCCGCCCGGGCTGCCGAAGCGTCACCGGGTTGAGATGCTCCTGGATCAGTAGATGAGTCACAGTGCCGTCGCGGATCAAATCCCGGACCTCGTCGGCCGCGGGTTGGCCGGCCACCGCGAGCTCGACGTCGGCGGAGGTCGCGCCGGCAGCGAGGCCGGGCCGGGTGCCGCTCCAGGTGTAGAGCCTCAGGGCATTGACGAGGTGGTGCATCGGCCGGCGGGTGCGGGAAAGGAAGATCGCAGCCTCGTCATCCTGTTCGTCCCGCCCCGCCCAACATTCGAAGCCGACCGGAAGGTCGATCACCGCGCTGCTCGCCACGGTGACCGCGAGCCAGGTCTCCGCCTGGCTCCCCTGATGCAGGTGGTAGTCCATCAGGCGTCCGTGACGGGCCAAGGACACCCGATTGCGGGCCGATGCGAGGTACGCCTCGCTCACCACCCGGTCCTGGTAGTCACTGAGCTCGTCCGCCGCCGCCGAGAACAGGCTGATCAGAACCTGGCTCAGGTCGGTCTCGCTGGTCGGCTGCCAGCCGGGAACACGCTGCTGCATGGCGGTCATCAACACGTGGCGGAACGAGTCGTAGTCCTTGGCGAGGTAGTCGATGATCGGCTCGTTGGAGGGAGGAGGCGGGGCCGGCCAGTCGGGGGCGCACAGCGAAAAACAGCCGGGACGGAACTTGAAGTCGATATCGCTGAACATGGGATCCATGTCCGCGAACTGGACGCTGAGCGTGTAGGTCGAGTAGTCGCCGATCGGCCGCACGACCAAGCGCAGCAAATGACCAGCGCCGCCGGCCAGAATCTGGTGAACCTGGACCTGGCCCGTGCCGGCGCCGGCCCGCACCCGGTGGCCTCCGGTGATGGGGAAGATCGATCGCGGGTCCATGGCCGAGGCGAGGATGTCCGCAACGCGGCTGTCGCTGTGGAAGTGGAGCTCGAAATGGGCTTCGGGCGGCGACGACGCGGGCAGGGTCACCAACACGAAGTCGAGCCCGTTGAGACCGAGCCCGGCGAGCTGGTCGGCCCGTTCCTCCAACGCCTCCTGGTCATAGAAGCTCACGGCTCAATCCCCGCTGCGCTGGAACCGCAGTACCCGTGAGTCCTCGGTTCCAGCGATCCGATAGTGGATATCCACCGTCAGGGTGGACTGCTCGGTGGTCACGGCCAGCTCGTCGACCTCGATGCGATGGCCCAGCCAGCGGCTCACCGCCTGCGCCACCGTCGACTTGGTCATGCCGGCCGTGACTTCGTCGACGTTCTCGAACACCAACCGGCGGACGTTGGTGCCGATGGCCGGCTGGAACAGCCGTTCGCCGATGGTGGTGAGGACGAGCTGCAGCAGCTCGTCGCGGACGTGGGCCGCGAGGTCCGGCGGGGCGGTCGTCCGCCCGTCGTGGCCGATCCGGAAGGGGAACGACAGGTAACTGCCGGAGCTCATCGTGCCGACGCCTTTTGCTGGGTATTGACGACGAGGGCGACTCCCTGGGGGGCGTTTTCCGGGCTATAACAGAGTCCGATGCTGGTCTGAGCGAGGACTGGGGTGCCGCTGACGGAGACCTGGGTCGCACCGGCCGACCACTCGATGCGAACGCACGGCGACGGCTTGGTGCCGATGGCAAAGGGGCAGCCGGCGACCGGGTGGACGTCGGTCTCGAGCAGCACGGCACCGGCTTCGGCAAAGACCTGCGCATTGCTGGTGAGCAGGCTTGCCTGGCCACCGTGCGGACACATGATCTGGCTGTTGGTTGTCAGCATCGGTCCCGCCATCACCGCACCTCCAACGCGCCCTGATTGACGTTGAGGCCGGAGCTCGACAACACGATCTTCTTGGAACCGACTTTGAGGGTGATGTCGTTCGCAGTCAGGACGATGCTCGGCCCGCCACTGTGCTTGAGGGTGACCTCGTCGGCGTCTTCGTCGAGGATGAGCTGGTGACCGTTCGAGGTTGCGAACAGACGAATCAGGGTTCCGCCCGGGCTCGGCATTTCGTTGTCGGCCCACCAGCAACCGGTCCAGATCGGGCGGCTCGGGTCTCCCGCCTCGAACTCGACCCATACACCGTCGCCTACCTCGGGCAGCGTCACCCAACCGTGGCCAGCGCCGGCGAAGGGCACCGACGGCATTGCCCACGGGGACTCCTCCTCGCCGAGAACCGCCGGGATCTGGGCCGTGATCCGTCCCAGGCCTTCCGGGTCGTCGATGTCGGTGACCAGACCACGGTATTTGCCGAAGTAGTGGGAGTCGACCCACTCCTGAATCCGGACCACCATATCTTCCAGAGCCATCAGAAGATCCCTCCGGGAATGATCGATCCGGCGCCGCCGGCGTCCGACTGCGAGTCGCTCTGTAGTCCGAAGTCCTGCACGTAGCGCGACCGGCCAAGCGTGTGCTTGACCCGGTGGACAATGTAGGCTGCGCTGCCCCGGGTGCCGCCCAACCGAACAACAACCCGTCGATACGGCGTCAGGACGCCTGTGTAGCAGCCGCTGCGAACCGACCCTGAGGCGTCATAGGCCCGGCTGCGACGGCGGGTCTCGGCGTCCACCCGTTGTTGGAGGTCGGCACCGTCACCAGTGCCCGGCTCGAGCAGCTCACTGCCGACCTCGTCGTCGCTCTCGAACGGCGGCGCTTCGCCTACCAGGTCGACGTTCCGGTATCGCGAGCGGCGCTGCACAACGGTCTTGTCTTCGAGACTCAATGAGGCCGCGCTGACGGTGCTCGGTCGCTGCGCGTTGAATTGCAGATTGAAGGTGTCGATGTTGCGTTCGCGGCCCAGCAGCACCAGCTCCGGTAGGTCACCGTTGTCGAACGGAACCGGCAAGAAACAGCCGATCGAGGCGCCGGGGCGGTCGCCCGGCAACACGCAGGCGTACATGTCGTTACGGCGCGCGAGCTGGCGCAGCAGCTGCATGTGGGTCCCTCGACGCATCGCCCGGTTGCCGTCGCGGCCGCTCGCCGCCGGGGTGTCCTCGACCAGCGCCGAATTGATGTACTGCCGGTACTCGCCGAACACCCGCCGTGCGATTTCGGAATCGGTTCCCTCGAGCGGCTCGACGCCGGCGTCGCGGTTGAGGTGGACGCCGTCGTCGTGCACCAGTAGCTTGATGTGGCTCTGACCCGGCTCGGACGTTCGATTTGTGTCGAAGCCGACGATGGAACCGTCGATGAGCGGCGCGAACGAACCGCCTCCGACCTTGACCTCGACACGGATCCGCGAAAACGCCTCCATGAAGCGCTCGTCGTCTCCACTCCAGTTGCCCTGCTCGTCGAGGCACACCGGGATCGTCAGGCTGGCCTCCCAGGCCTTGTTGACCTCCTGCTCGACCTCGATCGACTCGATTCGGCCGAGCTGCTCGCCCTCGGCAGAGCTGCCGTCGAAGAAGACCTTGAACTCCGCCTGCGCCATCGCTACGACCTCGGAGCCTTGATTCGCCGGCCGACCGGCGCGAGCAGCGCGTTGGCCGCGAGCTCGGTGTTGGCGTCTGCGATGTGCCAAAACCTGGTCGGATCGTCGTACCGCCGGTCGGCGATGATGTCGAGGCGCTCGCCTTCGACGACCGCGATCTCCTCTCCATCAACCAGAGCGGGGCGGCGTAGCTTGACGGCTGACACCTCGCGTCCATTGGCGAGCTTGACGGACACCGTCGCGGTTCCGGCATATCTGGAGTTCGGAAGAAAGGCCATTTACGCTCCCTAGATCGGAATCAATTCGACGACCTGATTGGCCGTGTTGGCGAGATTAGAGATGGCGAGGGATTCCTTGGCGATGGCGGTGTAGATGTCAGCCCCCTTCGCGATCGGATCGTCGGCGCACGGATCGGGAATGATCACCGTGAGGCCGAGCTGGACCTCGGCGGCGATCGGGTTGAGCAGGTAGTCGTAGTGGGTCTCGGTGATCACCATTGAATGCACGAATACCGGGAGCACACGGGTCAAACCCCACACGAAGATCAGCCTGGGGTACTTCTCACGGGGAATGGGCTGGGTCACGTCGCCGCCGGCACCGCCCCGGATGGCATCCCCGATGGCGTCGATGGCCGCCTCCAGGAGCCCACCGAGCGCCGCTTTTGGCAAAACCATCATCTCGAGCGCGGCGAGGAATGGCCCCACCCCAGCGGCCCGGGCGAGCGGATTGTCGTCTTTGAGCAGGTCGGCGGCGCTGAACTTCGCCGTCAAGCTGAGCTTCTCGACCGGGATCTCGCCAGCCTGGCTGGTCTCGCGGCCGCCCGCACCGGTGGGGCGCTGCGGTACCTCGAGGGTGCGGGTGATCTGCTCGGGGTTGAACTGGAATATGACCACGTTGGGGAGCGGCCCGAGGAAGTCGCTGCCGTACTCGATGAGGGCGCCCTTGAGGAGGAAGGCCATCACCTACCCCTTTTCTTGACCGCAAAAGCCGAGGAGACGATGGCGTTCCCGATCGCCCGGCTCACTCGGCGGGCCGTCTCGCGCCCGGTTGGATCGGAGGCCGGACCGACCATCCGGAGAGCGACCTCCGGCAGATGCGACGACCGCGTCGGCGTGCCAAGCCGGCCGCCGGCACTCTTCAGCTCTCGGGCGAGCTCCTCCCGCAGCCGCGCCACCACTTGCATGGCGTCGGAACGATCGACCCCACGCAGTGTCAGCGCCACCCGGTTGATTCGATACCGTTCGGTCACTGGTGTCCTCCCGGGGCCTCGAGTTCCTGGACCAGATCTGCGTAGCGACCGAAGCTGTCCGGCCCGACGCTGCGGTCGGCCTTGCGCAACTCCCGCCAGACCGCCACCAGGACGTCCGCCCGGTGCAACCGGCGACCGTCTCCGTTACAGCGAGCCGCACTCTGGAGCATCGCGTTGAAGGTGGCGGATCGGATGTGACCGCCCGACAGTGGGAACCGGTCGGCCAGGAAGTCAATGTCGACCTCCGAGCCATCCACGCCTTCCGGGATGCACAGCTTCCAAATGCGGCGCCGGTCGTCGGCATCGGGAATTGGGAAATTGACGATGTATCGAAGCCGGCGGAAGAATGCGTCGTCGAGGTCGTCCTTGCGATTGGTGGCGAGAATCATCAGCCCCTTGGCCTTCTCCATTCGGCTGAGCAGGTAGCTGATTTCGAGGTTTGCGTAGCGATCATGGGCATCCCGCACCTGGGTCCGCTTCCCGAAAAGGGCGTCGGCCTCGTCGAACAGCAGGATGAGATCGGCTCGCTCGCTGGCGTCGAAGAGCCGCTTGAGGTTCTTTTCGGTCTCACCGATGTACTTGTTGACCACCTGCGAAAGATCAATACGGTACAGCGGCAGACCGAGCTCGTTGGCGAGCACCTCGGCCGTCATGGTCTTGCCGGTGCCGGGTGGTCCGGCGAAGAGCACCGACAAGCCGGCCCCATCCCAGACCCGTTCCGTACCCCATGCGTGGTGGACCCGGGCGACGTTCGCCATCGCCGTCCGGATCTCGTCGATCTGCAATGCCTGGGCATGCGGCAGAACCAGTTCGTCGAGGGAGAACCGCGGCTGGATAGGCTCGGCGAGCTCTCCCAGGTCGAGTGCCAGCTCGGCGCGACAGGCTCGGTGGAGGTCGCCGGCGCTCGTCCGGCTGCCGCGCACTGCGACGGCGCGGCACACGGTCTCGATCGTCTCGGACTCGAATCGGTAGCGGTGGGCGCACTCGTCGATCGCCCGCCCCAGCTCCCCGGAAACCGGACCGATGCCGTCCAACCATAAACGCCGCCGGTCGTCGTAGGTCAACGGCGTGGTTTCGATGGTGGGCAGCCGGAACCGACGGCTTATGCCGGCGGTGTCGACGCGGTTGCCTACCGCCAGGTAGATGCACACCGGAACCCCCTCGACGCCCGACAGCGGGGACGGGCGGGGTGACCGGGGATCGGCGACTACCGATGCTACCTCTCGGTCCAGGAAAAGGTCCACACCTCGTAGCCAGCAGGTGGTCGCGATCTCGGCGACAGCGTGAGGTGACATCAGCGCCACCGAGGCACCGATGTAGGAAACTACCGGCCGGTTGGCTGCCTCCGCGGCGATTGCCACCGCCGGTTGGAGATCAGCGCCGTCGGGACCGGCCACCGGAATCACGCGGAGCTCAGAATCGCGCCCCGAGCGGAGCCGCTCGCCGGCGATGCGGGCATCGGCGTGGCGGCCGGCCTCGGTCTCAGCGGCGGGACGGAGTTCCCGCAGGTCCCCCGACAGCGGCGCTTTGGGGTTGACCAGCAGTCGGGCAACTCGTGCCGGAACCACCAACGACTGACGCCAATTGACGGCGACCCCCGCCGCCCCCTCCCCACGATCGCGGAGCAGCAGTCCGCACCGATACAGCGGGTGCCCCGGATCGACCAGCTGCTGCACCGCCTCCGGCGCGTCCCACAGGCGCTGCGCGAGGGCGAGGTCGGGCAGCGCGGGCCCGACGAGGTTGAGGCACGCCCCGATGATGCTGCCGCAGGCGCTGTCGTACGCAGGACTCACGGCCAGGGCCAGCACGAATACCGACGGATCATCGAGGCCAAGCTCGTCGACGACCCAGCCGAATGAACCGCGCTCGGGCTCGCTTTGCGGTTCGGGGGCGCCCGCGGCAATCATCTCGCTCAGGTAGCGGGCGGTGTCGTCGGTCTCGAAGAAGCGGCTTTTGAGCTCATGATAGCGAACCAGGTCGAGGCTCTCGATCGCCGGATCGCCGGCGGGAGGCAACGCATCCGGTCGGGGCTGTGGACCGAGGCCCCGCTCGTGCCAGATCCAGGCGACCTCTCGGCGCAGGCGGAGGGTGACCTGTCCGAGCCAGTAGCCGCAGATCGGATCGCGGGGTCGCAGCTCCGGCGAAAAGGTCACCACCTGGGGCTCCGCGACCTGGTGCACGTGTTCGCCTCCCATCACGAGCTCGCCAGCGTCAGGTCCAGCTCGGGGCTCTGACGCGCCTGTTGCCCGTTGACTCGAACGATCACCCGGTAGACATCCTCGGGTACGCCCGGACCGGGAATCGCGACAATCTTGCGCGTCTGGGCCGGCGGCGGGGGCCCCGGTGGGTCGGAAACGGCGTCGAAGGCCGCCACCGTCGTCCCGTCCTTGTACAACGCGACGAACACGTCGTCGTCGTCGTTGCCGAGCAGGAATCCCTCGAGCTCGATGTCGGCCGTGATCATCGGCGGTACGGTCATCGGGTCCACCACTACCTTGTTGTCGTGGCCGACCGCGGTCATCGTCGGGACCACGCCTGCCGCTATGAAGTTGCTGCGACGCCTCCGGCCTGACGGCAGCAGCCGCACCACCGACAGGGGATGGTTCCCGGCCGAGATCGCGACGCCGTTGAGCAACAACCTCGTCGGACGGAAGACGAGCTCGCCGGGCGACTGGTCGAGCACCGGCAGCTCCACCGGTCCGAGCTCGACCGAAAGGCCTGAGAGGTGAAGGTCGTCGCCGACCACGCGCACGGTGGGCCCCGTGGCATCGACAGTCTCGAAAACGGCAGGCGCCGCCTGGTAGAGCCGCGACCCGAGAGAGGCCTCGACGCTCAGCCCGATGCCGCCGTCCTCCCGCTCGTCGGGTGGGCTCGAGGTGTAGTCGAGACCGATGAGGAGCGAGTACGAGGGTGTGGCCGAGGCCGCGATCATCACCGGGCGCACCTCAAACGCCATCGAGTACCGGTACTTCTCATCGGTTCCCTGCATCAGCTTCGACAGCAATTCACTCGAGGCGTCATTCAGGGTCACTTTCATGGGTTCGGGATTGTCGATGAGTGCCGGATCCGGAGGCGTAGCGCCATTCAGCGGCAGATAGCTGATCTCCTGCAAGGCTCGCAGGCCGTCGCCGAGGATTCGGTGAGCGCCGGATGTATCGCTCTTGCCATCGCTGTCGAAGGCCGTCATCAGGAAGCGCAGCACGAGCCACAACGGAGGCTGCTGCCCTTCGTCGAGTGGAGTGTTGCGAAGGTATCCGTCGAACGCCGTCTCGTACAGAAAGAGGTTGAGACGAGGGTTGGTCAGGCTCGAACCGCCTCCGGAGGTGGAGGGTGGTTCCGGCCGACCGATAGTGACGTTGTGGATCGTCAAGGTGCTCAACCGCTGCTGCAGCAACTCGGCCACGGCCCCGATCGCTTGGCTGGTGTCCGCGAGTACCATCTCAGATCCGCAGGTAGTGGCGTGCTGGGTTGAATAGCGGCGCCGTCCCGCTCGATCCCTGGGCGATTCGTGATGGCACGGTCGACTGGCTCGGCGGCGCTGCCGGTGGGTTGTCGATGATGACGTCGACGGTGCCGATGGAGATCTCCACCGTTTGCTCCACGGGTTGCGACGAGCGGTGTCGGCCGTCACCGGCAGGTTGCCGTGACCACGTCGGCTCAGT
>Ga0164313_10000472_pt1 | contig 32382 bp, 26 predicted proteins | sample GuaBasSedimGuay4_FD_113735 | JGI IMG/M metagenome (GOLD analysis project Ga0164313, IMG submission 113735) | Subseafloor sediment microbial communities from Guaymas Basin, Gulf of California, Mexico - Guay4, Core 4569-4, 0-3 cm | ecosystem: Environmental > Aquatic > Marine > Hydrothermal vents... | reverse complement strand
TATTATAGCCGCACGCTCAAGAACAATTCCTGTGGCGATGGCTGCCGGGACAACCATTCTTGGAATGTTGCCGCTCATACCGGATCCCATGTTTGGTGGCATGGCTATCACAATTATGGGAGGATTGTTTGTCGCAACGATTCTCACGATTATTGTATTGCCTACTTTTTATGCAATTGCATTTAATTTAAAAAAGGAACCTCTTTAACTGCTTCTGCCAATATAGTGTTGCATAAAAAGATTACTTTTACATATCTTTTTATCTACATATGTACATACATGGAATTTAAACAACTCGATTTAAAGCCTCAGGGAAGTTGGATAAGACGTACAATAAGCGCTCCCCGTTTTAAAACAACAGTTATTGCCATTGTGGTTGGGTCTGTGCTGGGATTCCTCTTCTTCTACATTACCGAGGGCCGGCTGATGGAGAGTATGCCTGCCAATGAAGTTATAAAAAGCTTTCTTGTTGGAGGGTTCTTTGGCCTCTTTATTACCAATAGTCCATGTGCAAGGGGAAGATGCTAAGATGAATGTTCCTGGATCCGACTCATTTGGATAAATAATTGAACAAACGCTGATTTTTTTCACGGCATCGCATCAATCCTTAAAAACTTTGCCATGAAAAACATTTACTTGATTGCCGTTTGTCTATTGACTATTTTTCAAGTCTCCTGCCAGAAAGAAGAGCCTGAATCCAACCCGAAAAAAGGTACACTGCACATCGATGTGGGATTGTACCTTGAGGTAAATGAACTAAACAGTGCCTTAAAATCCACACAACAAACAGAAGAGTTCAAAGTAATTATTTACAAAGCCGATGGAACAGTATCCATATCCTTTGAAAATGCCCAGGATATGCCAGCCTCTATTGAGCTTGAAACCGGCGATTACTATGTGGAAGCCCATTCCGATAACAACCTTCCGGCAGCCTTCGACAATCCATACTACTATGGAGTGTCGGATATATTTCCCATTACAAGCAACACCCAGCAATCGGTGGTGGTGACCTGCGAACTGGCCAATACCAAGGTCTCCGTGGTATATTCCAGCAACATCATTGCCAGTTTCACCGACTACTCCACCACCGTATCATCCCTGCTTGGTTCTCTTCTATTCACCCGGGATGAAGTTAGAATGGGGTACTTTCAAACCTCTCCTCTTGACATCCTTGTTGATTTAACCTATCAAAAACCGGATGGATCTCTGGTAAGTAAAACTTTGTCGGGTAGCATACCCGATCCACTATCCAACCGTCACTATGAGATCCATGTGGATGGCTCCATAGACGAGGGTATGGCTGCGTTTCAGATCATTCTGGATGAAACAGAGGTACTGGTTGAGGTAGTGGACATAACCGACAATTCAGGCACTCAGCCAACCGGCGCCATTGGATATGGAGAATTACTGATCACCGAAATTATGTATAATCCAACTGCATTATCAGATACAGATGGGGAATGGATCGAGATTTACAACAATTCGGATCATACTATTAACCTCCTTAATCTGGTGCTCGAGAGAGACGATATCAACCGGCTCACCATTCCCGAACCAATCGACCTGGCCCCTGGTGCCTATTTTGTCTTTGCTCGTACCGACCAGGCCACCGATGCGACCGACTATTACAATTACGGCTCAGGTATTTTATTGACCAATACCGGTGCTGTACTTTCCATTTATAATGAGGGAGATGTTACTGATCCTGGTGCCCTGATCTTTTCCATTGATTATGGAGCTGCAGGATTTCCTGATGGATCGGGAGCCTCAATCGGATTAAATCCAAATCTACTCAATGCCTCAGATGCTGTTTCCGGCACCTCCTGGTGCATATCCACTTCATCATTCAGCACGGGTGATCTGGGAACTCCAGGTGTGGTCAATGACAACTGTCAATAGCTTATTTGAAAAAAGGAACCACTTGAATAAGGAGTGGTTCCTGATTGGACATTGTTCCTGTTGTTCATTGACATTTGATCATTCTTTTTGTTGATATGCCCTGCTTCTGGCAATTACCTTCCAGGTACCCTGTACTTTCTGGTCTTCTACCACATATACCTGTTCATGTAATGCAATGGTGGGACAGACATGTATGGGAAGGGCATACACCATATCTCCCACCGCTAATTCTGAAAACTCTGGGGAGGAACCCACAAAATGTTCTTCGCTGTGGTTGAATACCTCTGGGGCTCCCAAATCTAAAAACTTCACTCTGGGGTGGGGCATCTCCGATGCCACTGCTTTATATCCCAGATCGATGCACACATTCTCCTTAGGTTTACTGATTACCCTTGCGGCCAGTACAGCAGCAGGTAAGAAATCAAGATCAGGCAGTGAATCTGCGTAACCAGCATCCCAAAGGAGGGGGGTACCCGGACAAAGTGTTCTGGATTCATGCCTGGCATGAAAGGGAAATGTGGGTGTCCCCCCACAGGCCAGCTCCTTCATTTCGATCCCAATTCCCCCCAATTTCTCAACCAACCTAATTACACTTTCAAAGTCAAGGTTACAATGTTCTTCCCGTTTCGCCACATTCACATCATGAATATGACCGTCGTAAATATGAAGTCCACTCAACTGGAGATATTGATTAGTATTAATATACCGGATCAATTCTTCTGCCTGATCCGGCGCAATACCCGTACGGTGCATTCCATTGTCAAGGTCCACAAAAACGTCAAGATTCATCTCCCTGAGTTTAGCCTCATCGCTTAACTTTTGAGAAGCAATCGCCGAATCCACAGTAACCGCAAGTTTTACTTCCGGGAACCGCTCCATAAGGTTCAGGAAATGACTGGTGGCCGGACCTGTCAGTGGATAGGCCATTAAGATATCCTCTCCCCCATTTAGTGCCACCAATTCGACCTCCGTAAGGGTGGCACATTTAAATTTCCTGATCCCATGTTTCACCTGCAGCCTGATCACCTCGGCCATTTTGTGGGTTTTTACATGGGGACGCAACCGTTCAGTAGTTCCGGCCATGGTGATCATTCGTCGAATGTTTTCTTCAATGCGCTGGGGATATACCAGCACAGCCGGAGTGAATATTGTCTCTTCATTGGTAGGTCTGTACCACATAACAGTATCCCTTTTAATCTGCCTGGTGCAGTTCAAATATACACTCCACCTCAACTGCAATGTTTCCCGGCAAGGACATTCCAACGGCACTTCTCGCTCCCCTGCCATTCTCCTCTCCAAAAATATCTACCATCAACTGGCTGAATCCATTGATGGTCTGAGGGTGTTGCTCAAACTCCGGATAACAATTGACCATACCAAGGGTTTTAATCAACCGCTTTATCTTTCCCAAGTCCCCTATCTGCGCCTTAATGGTGGAGATCATGGTCAGCCCCACCTGTCGGGCTGCCAATTGTCCCTCTTCCAGGGTCAGGTCTTTTCCCACTTTTCCTTTGATAAGCTGACTGTTGCTCTGAACAGGTCCCTGTCCCGATACGTACAGGTGATTTCCAGTGATCAGTACCGGGTGATAGATACCTCCCGAAGGTGGTGCAGGAGGAAGCTCCAGTCCCAGTTCCCGAATGGTTTTCTCTACGCTATTCATCTTAAAATGATTTTAATTTCAGATTACAATATTCAATAAAAGTACACTCAGCAAACCTACAAGTACAATATAGGAAAATGTGTCTCCTTTCAAAACCGGAGTGGAGTAACTATACAGATATTTGAATAGTTGATTCTGAACACATATCTTTAGAGCTACTCATTCCTTACAAACCAACCACCTTACAATGAAGACCACAAGAAGAAAATTCATTAAAAAAAGTGGAACCGCCCTGGCTTCAGCTGCAGTTTTGAGTCAGATACCACTAAATCTGTTAACCGGGTGCAGTGCCAAAGACTTCTCTTTCGGGTTCCAGGTATGGACCATCAGAGAAAAATTGATCGCCGATTTTGCCGGCACCTTAAAGGCAATGAGTGAACTGGGTTATTCAGAGGTGGAGATGTGTTCACCTCTGGGATACTCCGGGGCAGGCTTTGAGCCCCTCAACAAATTGAGCGGAGCAGAAATGAAGCAAATCATTGAGGATAACGGTTTGAGGTGCACAAGCTCACATTTCACTTCAGGCGAATTAAACGAAAGCCTCGACAATCGAATCCAATGGGCACAGGAGCTCGGAATGAAACAGATGATTCTCTCCTCCTTCTGGTTAGCCGAGGATGCCTCTGTGGATGATTATCGTCAGGCTGCCGAACAGCTCAATGTAATGGCCGAAAAAACGAAAACTGCCGGGATACAAATGGGATTTCATAACCATCACATGGAGTTTGAAAAGCGTGGCAATGAGCTTATATATGATGCACTGCTCGAAACCCTGGATCCCGATCTGGTAAAAATGCAGTTTCAGGTCGCCGTGGTGAATATTGGATACCAGGCTGCCGATTACTTCAGGAATAGCCCGGGTCGCTTTATCTCCGCACATCTGGCCGATTATTCTCCTGAAAAAGAAACAGAGGTGCCCATTGGACAGGGTATGGTTGACTGGCCCGACTTTTTTAAAGCTGCAAAGGTGGGCGGGGTGAAGAATTTCTATGTGGAGATGGATCCCGAAACTTTTAAACCAAGTGCCCAGTTCCTGAAGGAGGTTTAAGGCTTCTCCAGGGCCATGTTCAAGCCATTGATGAAAAAGAAGGCGTCCTTCCCGGCTGCGTAGGCGCATAACAAGCCTCCCTTTGTTTTGAAGCCCAAATTACCTATCTATGCAAAAGATATTGAACAATTAAAAAAGAGCTGGAAAGTGGTTATGGACCAGGGTGCTACTAAAATTTATCCTGGTCACGGAAAACCGTTTCCGCTGGAAAAAATACTCAAATACCTGAATTGATGATAAAAAACAGGCTCCTTCTCTGTTCCTTCCTCTCCCTTCTCCTCTCTACCCAGGTTCTCCCTCAATCAGAATTTAATGCCCACAGTGGAGAATCCAAAAACCATGATACCAGGGGCCCTTCAAATGGTAAATTGCTTATTATAGGAGGGGCAGCAGCCGATTTCTTCTATGAAAAATTTATGGAGCTGGCGGGTGGCCCCGATGCCCCAATTGTTGTTATTCCCACTGCCCTCACAAGCGATATACTGGAGCCGGCCGACCTGGAAAGATTCCGGGAAAATTTTATTAAAAAAGGATTTAACAACGTAACCGTTTTGCATACACGCGACCGTAACGTGGCCAACAGTGATGCCTTTATTGAGCCCCTTAAAACTGCGGCAGGTGTTTGGTTCAGCGGTGGCCGGCAATGGCGGCATGCCGATTCGTACCTGGATACAAAAACCCACAGAGCTTTCTTTGACTTACTGGACCGGGGCGGTGTGATTGCAGGCAGTTCGGCCGGCGCCACCATCCAGGGTTCTTACCTGGCCCGGGGCGATACAAAGGCCAACACCATAATGATGGGGGATCACGAGACGGGGCTTGGATTTATGACCAATGTGGCCATTGATCAGCATCTCTTTGCCCGGAACCGGCAGTTTGACCTTTTTGAGATCCTATACAACAAGCCCGGACTACTGGGAATAGGCCTGGATGAGAACACAGGCATCCTGGTGGAAGGAGATCAGTTCACAGTAATCGGTCAGAGTTATGTGGTGATGTATGATGGTACCCGCTGGTCGGCCGAAAGAGATACCATATACCAGTTGCCGGACCGAAGCTACCAGTTTTACCTCTTAGACGACGGGGATCGGTATGACCTTAAAAACCGCAGGGTAATCTCTGACTGAATTCAAAAAACATATGAAGAAAGTAATAAAGATAATCGGATGGATCCTTCTGATCCTTCTATTGGCCGTGGCTGTTGCCTGGTTTGGATTTTTAAAGCCCAAGCCCCCTCCCATATCCCCCGAAGACCGCGCTAAGATTACCCTGATGCCTCTTCCTTCTCATTTAAAACTGGGAAATGGAGTATTAATTCTGGACGAAAATATGGGCCACGCTTTTACCAGCCTGTCCACTCCCAGGATGGAGCGGGCTGTAGAGAGATTCTATGATAAACTTTCCTCCCATACGGGTCTGGAAGTTGGAAATGGAACCGCAACAACTCTGGTCCTGGAGTGCACCGGGACCGAAATGGCCTATCCCTCCCTGGAAGATGATGAGTCCTATTCAATGAAGATCTCCGGAGGTAAAATAGCTGTGATAGCCCCATCCGAAACAGGGATCATTTATGCATTGGAAACACTTCTGCAACTGATTCGGGAAGAGGAGGGCGCATGGATTCTCCCTCAATTGAAATTGGACGATCAGCCCAGATATCCCTGGCGGGGCTTAATGATCGATGCCTGCCGTCACTGGATACCCAAGGAGGTAATCCTTCGAAATCTTGATGCCATGGCGACTGTGAAGATGAATGTTTTTCACTGGCATCTAACCGAACATCAGGGTTTCAGGGTGGAGTCGAAACTATTCCCTAAACTGCATGAGATGGGTTCTAACGGGGATTACTATACCCAGGAGGATATCAGTGATGTGGTCGAATATGCTGCTGACAGGGGGATCAGGGTAGTTCCGGAATTTGATGTCCCGGGTCATACAGGGGCATGGTTTGTGGGGCATCCCGAGTTGGCCAGTGCCCCGGGCCCTTACACACTGAATACGGATCTGATAGGCTCTAATCCAGCAATGGACCCTACCAGGGAGGAAGTATATGATTTTCTGGATCAGTTTTTTGGGGAGATGACTGGATTGTTTCCCGATGCCTATCTGCATATTGGAGGGGATGAAGTGGCTCCTAAACAATGGAACGAGAATCAGGAGATCCAGAGATATATGGTAGAACACAAACTGGAAGACCCCCATGCGCTACAGGCACACTTCAACATCCGCCTTCAGAAAATCGTGTCCGGTCATGGAAAAAAAATGATGGGATGGGATGAGATCCTTCACCCCGATCTTCCGGGTGAAGGTCTTGCCATGCAAACCTGGCGCGACCATGGATCCCTCTGGGAATCGGCCCGACAGGGATATGAAGCCGTCCTTTCGGCAGGATACTATCTGGACCACAAACGGTCCGCTTCTTACCACTACAGCGTGGATCCCACTGTAATTCCAGGGGCAGTGGATATAGAGATAGATTCATCTAACTGGAAAAGCTGGGATTACACGCTTCAGGTTGCCGACATGGTCATGGAGGGTGCGCTCTACCTGTTTGGTGAAGGCAACGAGATGAGAGGTATTATGGATTTCATGGGAAGTTCGGCTGGCTTCAATGAAGTCACCATAGAAGAGAACCGCCTCTCCTTTATACTTGAAACTACCATGGGAGAACTTGAGTTTGAGACGGAATTAAATGGAGATTCAATCTCAGGATCAGCCCATATATCCATTTTCAATCTATATCTCAAAGGATGGCGAACTGGTGGAAGCGATATGGTAAATGGGGCCCCTCTTCCTGAATTTAAAAAGATTGCCCCTCTATCACCTGAAGAAGAAACCAATCTCATTGGTGGTGAAGCCTGTATGTGGTCCGAGATGGTGGATAAAGTTACTATCGAATCGAGAATCTGGCCTCGTGCTGCGGCCATTGGAGAAAAATTGTGGAGTCCGAAAGTCTTAACCGACAATATTCAGGATATGTACCGACGGCTGTTGATTATGGATGATCGCCTTGAAGAGATAGGCCTACATCATCGCAGCTACAGGAGAATCCTCACAAACCAGATGGTTGATAAACCTTTGCAGGATCCACTACACACATTGGTTAGTGTCCTGCAGGAAGAGAAGATGTTTAAACGCATAGCTATTTATAAACCATCGTACAATCTTCAAATTCCTTTGAACCAAATGGTTGATGCAGCTCCTCCCGAAAGCTACGTGGCATACTCTTTTGGGCAGGATATGGAGCTCTGGACCAAATCACAGGATGCAGCAGCACGGGAACGATTGATCAACCAGATGGAAACCTGGACGACCAATCATGCTAAGCTGGCATCAGAATTTGACCTCAACTGGAAACTAAAAGAGGTGGAAGCCCATTCCATTCATCTCTCTGAACTTGCAGCGATTGGACTAAAGGCAATTTCAGATCCTGCCTCTCTGGAGGGAAAGGATTCTGAACTGGAGGAGCTGTTTACTTCTGCATCGGAGTCCCATGGTGGAACCATTCTACCTCTGGTGGAACCTGTTAAAAAGCTGGTTGAATCTGCAACAAAGAATTAAATATCTTTGCTGTAGCAGACAGAACAGAAGAGAACTTCGACCATGAGCCAGACCAGATTAGAATTGTTGAACGACCTGTTTCACAGGTGGTGCGGAGAGGAAATTACATCAGTTAATAAATTGCCGGCTTCAGGATCTCCCCGGGAGTATTACCGAATTACAGGAACGGGGACCACAGTAATTGGTGCCATTAACCTGGATCGCGAGGAGAATGAAGCTTTTATTTCATTTAGCAAACACTTTCGGTCCAAGGGATTGGCCGTACCTGAAATATACCTGATCGATCTTGAGAACAACGCCTATCTGCAGGAAGACCTGGGTGATACAACACTGTTTGACTACCAGTTCAAGGTAAGGGATAACGGCGACTTCCCCTCCCAGCTGAAAGAGGTATATAAAGCGGTTTTGACTGAATTGCAAAAATTCCAGATTACAGGTTCGGTGGGTCTGGATTACTCGGTTTGCTATCCACGCTCAAGCTTTGACAGGCTGAGCATGCAATGGGACCTCAGCTATTTCAAATACTATTTTCTGAAACTTGCCGGCATTCCCTTTAATGAACAGAACCTGGAGAACGATTACAACACCCTTATTGAATACCTGCTTGCTCAGGATACCAACTATTTCCTTTACCGCGATTTCCAGTCGAAAAATGTAATGCTCCGCGATGGAAAACCTTGCTTTATCGACTACCAGGGAGGAAGGAAAGGGGCACTTCAATACGATGTGGCCTCATTGCTCTATGACTCCAAAGCCGATCTGCCCCCCGAAATCCGGGAAGAGCTTTTGGAACACTATATCGATGGACTGGTCAATTATCCTTCCGTTGACCCACAAAAATTCCGCGAATCTTACTACAGTTATGTGCTGATCCGGATCATGCAGGCCATGGGAGCTTATGGATTCAGGGGGTTCTATGAAAAGAAGACCCACTTTCTGCAAAGCATCCCCTATGCCCTCAATGACCTGAAATGGATCCTTGAGAATGTAACCTTCTCCATTGAGATACCTACCCTGCTTAACGTTTTTAAGCACCTGATTGCCGCACCCAAATTAAAAAGGTTCAAGGATAAAGTGGGAAGAACATCAACCCTAACAGTTCATATCAACAGCTTTAGCTATAAACACGGCATACCGGATGATCCGCACGGACACGGAGGAGGATATGTCTTCGATTGCAGGGTAGTCACCAATCCGGGGAAACTGGAAGCCTATAAATGTCTCACAGGAAAGGAAAAGCCTTTGATTGAATATCTTGACCAGCAGGCCGATGTAAACGAATTTCTGAGCAATACATTCGCCCTGGTCGATATGTCAGTTGACAAGTATGAGGAGCGCAATTTCTCACACCTGATGGTCGGATTTGGTTGTACCGGAGGACAACATCGTTCGGTCTACTGTGCAGAAAAACTGGCCGTACACCTCAGGGAGAGTCAGAATGTGCAGGTCACACTCTGGCACCGGGAACTGGATTAACTCTATTGGGTTACTGTAAAGTGGTAACTTCCGCTCTCCACTTCATATACTGCATATTCCTCATTCATCCCTTTGAATTTAATCTCCGGGACCTCATCAGTCCTGCTGTTCCCTTCAAAAACTTTGGAAGGATCTGAGGCCGGGACACAAACTGTGGCACGGCAACTTACCGGCACAGTTACCTTCATGGAGAAAGAGTCCGAACCATTTTTCCAACTGATCCCTCCCTCTCCATAGGGTGTTTGATTGAAGTAGGTCACATCATCCATTTGGTCAACAGGCTGGGGCCGGAAGATTACATGACGATACCCCGGTTGATCAGGATCGGCCTGCATACCAGCCAGGTTCCTGTAGAACCATACGAGACCGCCACCAAACATGGGGTGATTGAAAGAACTCCTTTCGCTCCATTGTTCACGGGTGGTGGTCGAACCCAGTTCCACCCACCGGCCAAAGCTGGGTTCACTTCTTTTATTAAGCGCCTCGTAAGCCAGCTCATTTAATCCATTTTCGGCCAGTACCTCAAAAAAGAACCTGGTTCCTGTGATCCCGGTATCAAGGTGTCCTTTGTTCTTTCTGAGCCCTTTCTTCAAAGCCTCTATCACCCTCTCATACTGATGATCCGGAACGCCCATTTTTAAAGCAAGAATATTCCCACCGGCATCTCCATAGGTACCCTTCTTCTCATTAAAGAAATGTTTATGAAATGCACTTTTTGTATGTTCCGCAAGAGCCCTGTAGTGCTCTGCCTCTGCTGAATTTTTAAGGATTTCTGCGCTTCTGGCTGTAATAGAAGCACAATACCAGAGGTAAAAGGTATGCACCATCTCATCGGGAATATATTTACCCGGAGGCAACCACTCTCCCAGGTTAAACCATTTCAAAACATCTCCATTTATATCTGTTCGCTTAGAGAACATAATCCCTTGGTCATCAACCCAGGTTTGCATGTATTTCAGATAGCCTTTCATGCCCTCATAATTGTCTTCTAGCATGTCCACCGATCCATAGTGCATGTAATACTCCCATGGAATGACACAAATGGCCGCTCCCCAGGCAGGTCCACCTCCACACCCGGGTTGCCAGGGGGCCCCATTGGGTACATACCCGGTGGATTTAATCTGTGCCCCCAGCATATCCTGAACCCACTTGTGGTAAAAATTCTTTGCATCGAAGTTATGCAGTACAGTTATACAGGTAATTTGTCCGTCGCCTGTGTAAGGTGATCGCTCACGATGGGGACAATCACTTGCCACGCCTCCATGCATGTTGTCGGTCTGACTCCTGCGCCAGATCTTATTGATCTCATTAAAGAGCGGATTGGAGGTCTCAAATGTGGCCGATGGCTCAATGAATGTGTTTACGGCTTCTGCTGTCACCATATTTTTAGTAAGCTCGCCGGGCCAGTTGGTAATCTCCACTCCGCTAAATACGAACCAGTTAAACCTGGGCGCATAATTCTCTGGGCCTTCCCCTTTAAAAACATAGAGATTCTCTCCCGAATAGTTATTGGCATTGGGCATGATCCGGATCTGATGTCCTTCAGGACCCTGCACGCCATTTAACCGAACCCATCCGGAGATTTCCACTCCAAAATCTACAATAAAATGGCCCTCTCCCAGTTTTTCAACAGAGACCGGGGAGATCCTCTCTGTGATCCTGTCCGGGTAAGCCGTATGTGCCACCATCCTTCCATATGGAGTCTTTCGGAGAGAGACACCTTCCCACTCTGCGTCGTCAAATGACGGAGTACTCCAACCCGGTTGCTCCTTTCGGGCATCATAATGCTCCCCATAATAGACCATATTCATTCCTATGGGACTTTTTGATGCTTTCCAGGTTTGATCGCTTAGTATCACCTCTTCGGTACCATCTGTATAAGTGACATGAAGCTGACAGAGGAACCTGGGAGAACCGTAAGCTGCAGCCCAGAATTTGGCCGGATTATAAAACCCATTGCCCAGGATTCCTCCTATTACGTTCTTTCCCTGAATCAGCTGGTCCTTTACATCATATGCCAAATACATCACCTTATAATCCCGGAAGTCATCAGGAAGGTATATCAACGCATCCATTAACTGGGGCCTCTTCCCGTAATTGGTCTGGTTGGGCACCAGTACATCCTCACCCACTTTTTCCCCGTTGAGATAGAGTTCGAAATAGCCCAGGCCGGTGACAAATGCAACTGCATTTTTCACTTCCTTCTCCACATCGAACTTTTTTCTTAACAGTGGGGCCGATGGACCAAAATCGGTGGGCATCCCATCGGGCCCGCCCTCGGGTTTGGGCAGTGCTTCCTCCCCTTCCCACGGGGCTCCAATCCAGCTGGACTTCCAGTCACCGGGACTGAGCAAACCCATCCGCCAGAAGCCGGGCTCACTCCAATCAGAAACCTCCCCTGCCCGATTCCAGGTTCTCACCTGCCACCAGCATTCCTGCCTCGACTCGAGCCTCTTTCCATCATATACCACACGGGTCGACCGATCCGAAACCTGTTTTCCACTATCCCACAGATCGGGTTCTGCCAGGCCATCCTCCGTTGTGGCTACCCTTACCTGCCAGGCCGTTTGAGCTTCTCCCCTCACCCCTTCTTTCGCCAGATTGATCCATGATAACCTGGGGCGAGTCACATCCACCACCTGTGGATTGGTGAGGTATTCGCAGGTTAGTTTAACAGTATTTAAAGGTGCTGCCAAAGCGCCCACCTGCCATATTGCGGCACACCATATACAGAATAATCTCTTCATAAGGATTCTTTTATTTTTCTATGACGTAAGGTAACCATAGTAATGTAGCTATCTTTGCCCCAAATAATTTATTATGTAAATGCAGCAGGCCGAACACCCTCCCAAGAAAAAAATCACCCTCTCCGGACTCAGGAATGCCTTTAAGCTTTATAGCTACATAAAGCCATACCGTGGTATTTATATCCTTGGCCTTTTCTTCCTGTTCGGATCCAGCATTTCCAACCTGGCCTTTCCAAAGCTTCTTGGCGATCTGGTAAATTCAGGGAATGAAGGAAACCTGGGAGAGGACCTGAATCGAATTGCACTTTTGCTCGTGGGAATTCTTATTATACAGGCCGTGTTCTCTTACTTCAGAACCATCCTGTTTGTGAAAGTCACCGAACGTTCTCTTGCCGATTTGCGCCAGGATACCTATAACCATTTGATTTGTTTGCCAGTCAAGTTTTTTGACAAAAGGAGGGTGGGTGAATTAAACAGCAGAATCTCCTCCGATATCTCGCTGCTTCAGGAAACCATGACCTCCACCCTGGCCGAATTTGTGCGACAGGTGATCATCATTGTGGGAGGAATCGCACTTCTAACTTTTACCTCTTTCAAGCTTACTCTCTTTATGCTGGCCATCATCCCGGGGGTGGTTCTGGCGGCCGTTTTCTTCGGTAGGTTTATTCGAAGGTACTCCAGGAAAGCCCAACGCGCTGTGGCCGATTCAAATACCATTGTGGAGGAAACTCTACAGGGCATTCAGAGCGTGAAGGCCTACACCAACGAGTTTTTTGAGATGTTCAGGTACAAAGAGAAGACCCTGGAAATTGCCGCCATTGGGATCAAGGCCGGACGGTACCGGGGTGCATTTTCCTCATTTTTGATACTTGGATTGTTTGGAGCACTGGTGGCTGTGATCTGGCGTGGAGCCATGCTACTGGCCAATGGGGACATTAATGCCGGCGAGCTTTTTTCATTTGTGCTATATTCTGGTTTTATCGGAGGAACCATTGGAGGAATGGCTACGGTATTTACCAGGATTCAGCGGTTCCTGGGGGCCACAGAAGATCTGTTTGAAATTTTTAATGAAGAGGTGGAAGATCTCACTGAAACCATCTCAACAGATCCGGACCACCAGCTTGGAGGAAATATTTCAACAAAAAATCTCACCTTTGAATACCCTTCCCGTCCTGGCGAAACAGTCCTTAAGGATATCTCTCTTGAGATCCGGGCCCACCAGTTGGTGGCACTGGTGGGTGCATCCGGAGCAGGAAAAACCACCATGACCTCCCTGTTGCTCCGACTGCATACACCCACAAAGGGAAGCATAGAGTTTGATGGGAAAGACGGTAGAATCATTCCGCTATCGACACTGAGAAGCCAGATTGCCCTGGTGCCCCAGGATATCTTTCTTTTTGGGGGGTCCATTGGTGAAAACATCAGTTATGGAGATCCCAAGGCCACATCTGAACAGATCATTGAAGCCGCCAAACAGGCCAATGCATGGGGCTTTATCCAGCGGTTCCCGGAAGGATTGGATACCCTGGTTGGGGAGAGAGGTACTCAATTATCGGGAGGTCAGCGTCAAAGGGTAGCCATTGCAAGGGCGCTTCTTAAAAATCCAAGGATCCTGATCCTGGATGAGGCCACCTCCTCACTGGATTCCGAATCGGAGAGGCTGGTTCAGGATGCCCTGGAGCATCTGATGACAGGCCGCACATCCATTGTAATCGCTCACAGGCTCAGTACAGTAAGGAATGCCGATCAGATATTCGTGCTCGACGAAGGCAGTCTTGTGGAGCAAGGAACCCACGACCAGCTGATGACAATCCCCAAGGGTAAATACAGGAACCTGAGCCAATTGCAATTTATTCCATGAAAAAGCTAATTATTCTACTGTTTATTGCAGTTGTTTCAGTTCACATGAATGCCCAGGACAGTGGATTTGGATTGGGAGTAATCGTTGGTGAACCAACAGGTTTAAGTTCTAAACTATGGACCACCGATCATACTGCTATTGATGCTGCCTTAGCCTGGTCTTTTGCGGGAGATGGTTTCCTTCGCCTTCACTCCGACCTGCTCTGGCATAAACACTATTTTGATGTGGAGAAGGGGCAGCTGCCCGTTTATTTTGGGGTTGGAGCCAAACTTGTATTTGCATCCGAACTTGAACTGGGCATACGGATTCCGGTGGGACTCTCTTACCAGTTTGAGTCGGGACCATTCGAGGCTTTTCTTGAACTGGTACCCGTTTTTAACCTTCTCCCCCAAACCCGTATAGATTTCGATGGAGGCATAGGTGTCAGATACTATTTCTAGAGTGAAGTAAAGTTTCGTATCTTTAGACACATTATACAAACCTAATCTGTTTTATATGAAGAGATTACCTATATTTTTTGTTTTGGCGACCGGAATTATTCTTTCTTCCTGTTCAAAAAAGTCGCCCGAATTTGTAAACAGCATTCCCGATGATGCGATTGCTGTGGCCTCTTTGCACCCCATGAAACTCCATACAAAAAGTCAGATCAATACTTTTGAAGCCATAAAAGAAAAAGTAAAAGACGAAATTTGGAGCCAGATCATTGAGAATCCTTTAAGTACGGGACTTATGCTGAATGAGTATGCATATGTATTCCTAAGGATGGAAGAAGAGGCTCCCGTCATTGGTGTGGTGAGTGGTATAAAGGATGTGGAGAAATTTAAATCCACCCTGTCGAAGATCGATGAAAACATCAGTGAAGAATTCAAGGAAATGGATGGCTACACGTATATACAGCGCGATGATGAAGGTGTAGTGGCCTGGAATGAAAAGCAGATGATCGTACTGGTCTCCCCCGGCAATGAGGAATTTGAAGAATCTTACTGGACGGAAAGCCTTACCAAGATGTTCCATCCTGTGAAGGAGGAGTCCATAACCAGCTTGGTAGACTTCAAAGATTTTCAGGGTAAAATGAAAGATCTGAACCTCTGGGTCACCTCTGATAAAATCATGGATGTGGTAAAAAAGGTGGTTAAACAGGAGATTCCTGAATTGCCGGTGTCACTTTATAACAACTATGCCCAGGTGTATTTCGATTTTTCCAACGGGGTAGTGAACGTGACCGGAGAAACACACTTCAGCGAAGAGGTTGAAAAAAACGTAGAGGAGTTCCTGGTGATGAATCCCGAGCTAAACGAAGAGATTTTGAAACTGGCTCCCGGTGGAAACCTGTTGCTGGCCCTGGCAGGCTCCTTGGACCTTCAGAAAGTTCAGAAACTGGTGGAGAAATTTGCACCTCCCAAGCTGGACGAGATGGGAAATAAGGTGGAAAATGCCATAGGGATCTCCCCGGAAGAGATGCTCGAAGCATTCACTGGCGACTTCACCATTGCCATCAATGGAATCGAAGGAGAGACCATGATCCCGGTGGAACTCTTTCTGGGATTTGGTGTCAATGGAGAGGCCATCCAGGAGAAGTTGCTGGAAACGGTTGGCGAGATGGTTCCCATTGAGGAGCAGGGTGACTTCTTTGTGATCAATATTTCGGGCAATGAAATCTACAGTGGGATCCTCAATAATATGTGGGTAATTACCAATGCCAAAGGTTACAAGGATGCAGTTAAAGGAGGTGCAGTTGAAAAATCGCTGATGGATACCAGATTTAACGAATTTGCTGATGGATCCATGGGCATGTATCTGAACCTCGATATGACGAGTTACCCCGCCATGATCCAGGGTATGCTGTCTCAAAAACCCCAGCAAATGAAGTGGGTTGAACATTTAACGGGCTCCTTTGATTACCTGGGCTTCTCAGCAAGCAACTATAAGAACAACATTGTTCTGAAGACCAATCAACCCTCTGAGAACAGCCTCTACACCCTGTTAAAATTAACTGATATTCCTGATTAGCAGGAACGAAACAGAAGCGCAATCAATGACCATCCGGTTTGAAAAGATGATTCCGCTTCCCATGCTGGAACAGGACACCACTGGTTCTGAAGTTTGGGAATCGGAATCGGTCCTGTTTGAGCAGGGAAAAAGCTACATCCTCGAGGCGCCTTCAGGCAGAGGAAAAACCAGCCTCCTGTCTGTGATCTATGGGATCAGGAAAGATTACCAGGGTGCTGTTTTTATGGACAACAAACCCATCTCGAAATTCTCCTGGAGGGAGTGGTCGAACCTCAGGAAAAAGAACCTCTCCTACATATTTCAGGGGTTGGAATTGTTTGAAGGTCTGACCGCACGGGAGAATATTCTTTTAAAGAACAGCATCACTGGATTTCAGCTGTCCCATAGAATCGAAGAGATGGCTCAAACACTGGGCATAGAAGAATTTATGGACCGGAAAGCAGGAATCCTCTCCTTTGGGCAACAGCAAAGGGTAGCCATCATTCGGGCTCTCTGTCAACCCTTTAATTTCTTGCTGGCCGATGAATGCTTCAGCCACATGGACCACCACAACAGCCGCATGGCCTACCAGCTGATCCTCGAGGAGTGCAGCGTACAGGGAGCCGGATTACTCCTGACCTCCCTTAATGATACCGAATTTCTCAAAGCAGATGAGAGGAAAAGACTATGAGGTATCTGTATAGCATATTGTGGAAAGATCACAGCAGGGCTCACCTTCTATGGGCTTTCCTGGGTACCCTGGCCGGATTTGTGCTGCTCCTTTCGGGCATCCAGTTTTATTTGGATTTAAAACAAGTCCTTTCGGAAAACCGCGATTTACTGGACCCCGAATACATAGTCATCAATAAGAAAATTAATATCGGTCAGACCCTCGGGCTCAGCAAAGCTGGTTTTACACCCGAAGAGATAGAGGATATCTCATCTCAGCCCTTTGCCGATCAGGTAGCTCCCTTCCTGGCCAACCAATTTCCGGTAAGTGGATATACAGATAGTGAACAGTTTCCCGATTTCTACTCAGAATTGTTTTTTGAGGCCATCCCCGATGAGTATATCGATGTAAAGTCCGACGACTGGCAATGGGATCCTATAGATGGGACCATCCCCATCATCATCCCACAAGACTACCTGAATCTCTATAACTTTGGATTTGCACCAAGTCAGGGGCTTCCACAAATCCCCAAAGGTGTAATCTCCATGATCAAGTTTCGGATCAGGCTGAAAGGTCAGGGACAGGGTAACTATGGCGATTATACAGGCAGAATTGTAGGATTCAGCAACAGGATCAACTCCATTATGGTCCCCCTGGATTTCCTGGAATGGGCCAACGACAAATACGGGTATTTCGAGAAGGTCGATCCGGCGCAAATCATACTTGTTTCCAAAGATCCCACAGATCCTTCCATTATTAGATACCTTGATGAAAAGGGGTTTGATACCATCCGGGAGAAACTGAAAAGCAGCCGGATGAATATCATTCTGAAGTTTATCATCAGCTTCCTGGTGGTGGTAGCCAGCATCATCATCGGGCTCGCCTTCCTGGTCTTCCTGCTAAGTCTGCAATTAATGATCAGTCGCTCTGCGGAAAAAATCCGGAGGCTAAATAAATTGGGTTACAATTTCAGAGAGATCAGCAGACCATACATTGTGCTTTTAGGGATCCTGATGGTTGGAGTTACTGGCTTTTCCCTTATAATTACAGCTGTTCTGACCCATAAGTTTTCCACCATGGCTGAGGCCTGGAGTCTTGATATCTCTGCCTCTTTACATGGCATTATTTATGGAATGGCTGTGGGGCTCATTGCCCTGATTTCCCTGACCAATGTGATCGCCATCCTGTTAAGTACCAAAAAGCTGTGTAAATAGTTTGTATCATTCAAATTAATCACTATTTTTGCAACCCCAAATTAATTAAACGGCAATATGGCACATCATTTATCAGCGAAGAAGAGGATCAGGCAAACCGAGGTTAAGCGTACTAAGAATAAATATTACGCAAGGACCACAAGAAGTGCAGTGAAGAAATTACGTGGGACTACCGAAAAGGAAGCCGCCACTGAGCAGTATACCGAAGTTGTCTCCATGCTTGACAAGCTTGCCAAGAACAATGTCATTCATAAAAACAAAGCATCTAACCTCAAATCGAAGCTTGCAAAACATGTGAATAGCCTGTAAGGTTTTTCACCACTACAATATTAGAAGGCTGTCCCATCGGGATGGCCTTTTTTTATACAATCTGTTTGCTTCAGAATCTCTGTATCGCTGCTTAAATCCGTCGCAAGCAACGGATTATAGGCAGCTCCACAGAATTCTTTCGCAAATTGTGATTCAATAAAAAAGGTCTTCCCTCTATATTTATTGGGATTAGGGTATAATATGGCCTCCGTCACATTAACTGGTAAACGGAGGTATGAATCAATACAGATCAAACAATTTGAAAACGTGGTCGGTGGAAGAAAGGCCGAGGGAGAAGGTGATAGCCAACGGGGTCCAGTATCTTTCCGATTCGGAATTGCTTGCCATTTTACTGGGTTCGGGAACAAGAAATATGACTGCTGTGGAGCTGGCCAGACAGATCCTGCTTAAATCAGCAAACAGTCTGCATGAGCTGGGAAAGCAGAATATTTCCGACCTGGTTGGGTTTAAAGGCATTGGACCGGCCAAGGCCATAACCCTGTTGGCGGCCATGGAGCTTGGACGACGCAGAAGTGCAACACAGCAAACCGAGAGAATCCCTGTAAAATCAAGTGAAACCGTCTTTAACCTGTTCCATCCCATTCTGGGGGATCTGGATCATGAGGAGTTCTGGTTGTTGATGTTGAACCGGGCCAACAGGGTACTGGGAAAGTTTAAGGTTAGTCAGGGCGGACTCTCCGGTACTGTGATCGATACCAGAATCATTTTGAAAAAAGCCCTGGACAACCTGGCCTCATCCATTGTGGTGTGCCATAACCACCCTTCAGGAAATAATCAGCCCAGTGATGCCGATGTGAAGATTACTGAAAAGCTGAAAAAAGCGGCTGAAATGCTCGAAATTAAACTACTCGATCATGTGATTATTGCAGATAAATCTTACTTTAGTTTCGCAGATGAAGGCCTGATTGCGTAATCCTCTTGTTTAAATGATTAACATTCTGTTGACCATACTATTTAGTTCTTTCAGGTTTGCCATGACCTTCCCGGTGGCTGTAATGCAATTCGAGTTTTCCTTCTTTGAAACCATTCTATGGACCAATGTGGGCGGGATTCTTGGTATCTTCTTCTTTGCGTTTCTGTCAGATAAGCTCATCGCATGGTGGAACAGAAACATCAGAAAGTCGCACAGGAAAGAGGCCCATACAGAATCCAATGAAAAGAAAATATTCACAAAAAGGAACCGCAGAATCGTTCGCATCAAACAACAGTATGGGCTCATGGGCATCGCGCTATCCACTCCCATTGTGCTCTCCATTCCACTGGGAACATTCCTTGCGGTGAGGTATTACCGATCCTCCCGCACAAAGTTCCTCTACCTGATTGCTTCCAACCTGACCTGGTCAATCATTTACGCCAGTTTTTACCTTTTCTGGGATAAACTCTTCTTCACCAGTGCGTGACGGGAGTTACCGTATCTGTCTCGGTACAACTATGAAGCATCTCTTTAATGGTAAGTCCCGATATAGGGTGAACCAGTTCTGCTGCAATTTCAGTCAGAGGTACAAGCACAAACCTGCGTTTGGCAATGGCCGGATGTGGCAGGGTGAGCCGGGGGTGCTCCATGATGGTATCCTCATAAAATAAGAGATCGATATCAATCAATCTATCGGAGTACCCACCTCCTTTCCGGATCCTGCCCAGCGATATTTCTATTTCCATGATTACATCGAGCAGTGCAACCGGTTCCATGGGGGTAATTGCAGAAAGGCAGCAATTATAGAATTCATTCGTACTGGAATACCCCCATGCCTCTGACTGATAGATTTTTGAAACCTTGAGCAGAGCTCCTGCTTGCTTCCCTATAAGCTCCTTTGCCCGGAGCAGGTTCTGCATCCGGTCTCCCAGGTTACTCCCCAGCGAGAGGTATATTCTTTTACCTTTCAATACGTTTGTCAAAATCGAGCTTTCTTGAGTCTAAGATATTTATTATCAATCACATTTTTAGTAAATTGCCGCCTCAAAAAAAACAGCATAATGAAAAATTTTCTGAGTAGCCTGCTGGCAACCCTTGTGGGCATACTGATTATGACCATTGTGGTCTTTCTCATATTTATGGGCATTATCGCAGCCTCCACCTCTAAAGAGGCTCCCGAAGTGAAGGAAAACTCACTCATGGTTGCAAAATTCAACAAGCAAATTATCGACCGTGTGGATAACAATCCCCTTTCAAAATTGATGACCGGTAGTTTTGCTTACAACGATGTGATGGGACTCGATCAAATCTTAAAAGATCTTCAAAAAGCCAAAGCAGACGATAACATCAACGGCATCTTTCTTAGATTATCCAACGTTTCTTCTGGAACTGCCACCCTTGGTGAAGTAAGAGATGCTCTGCTGGACTTTAAAACCAGTGGAAAATTTATTTATGCCTATGCCGATATTTTCACACAGAAATCCTATTACCTGGCCTCCGTGGCCGATAGCATTTTTATGACCCCCGAGGGGATGTTTATGTTTACCGGCTTGAGTGCTGAGGCCACTTTTTATAAGAACGCACTTGACAAGCTTGGAATAGAAATGCAGGTGGTCAAACACGGATCCTATAAAAGTGCAGCAGAATCTTTTACACGTGAAAATCTGAGTGACGAAAACAGGGAGCAAATCGAGGGATATGTGGGATCCATCTGGAACAAAATGGTTTCAGATATTTCCGAAAGCCGAGGTATACCTACCGAGAAACTGAATCAATATGCCGATGAACTGGTCTCATTAGAGAACGATAAGCTTGTGGAGACGGGCATGATTGACGGGCTTATCTATTACGATGAGATGCTCACTCTTCTGAAGAAGAAGATGGCAGTGGAAGAGGAGAATGACCTGGAGTCCATTAGCCTGTCCGATTACGGGAATGTACCCACCAAAGAGAAGAAGGAGTACAGCAGGGATAAGATTGCAGTTATCTACGCCATGGGTATGGTCGTTGACGGCAGTGCCGGGGAAGGCTATATAGGATCGGAACGAATCGCAAAAGCCATTCGTAAAGCCCGCAGGGATAATACAGTAAAGGCCATCGTATTCAGGGTAAATTCGGGAGGTGGAAGTGTAGTTGCCTCCGATGTGATCTACAGGGAAGTTCTCCTGGCTGCTAAAGAGAAACCTTTTGTTGCCTCCATGGGCGATGTGGCTGCCTCAGGCGGGTACTATATAGTCGCTCCGGCCGATACCATCCTGGCCAGTCCAAGCACCATCACAGGATCCCTCGGGGTGATCTTTTCCATCCCCAACTTGAAAGAGCTAATGAATGACAAGCTGGGAGTGACCACCGACGTGGTTAAAACCAACCGGTATGCCGATATCTATTCGGTGTTTGATCCGCTGGATCCCCAGGAACGATATTTTATCCAGAAAACTGTGGACGATACCTACGAAAACTTCATTTCATTGGTGGCCGAAGGCCGGGGTAAATCCTATGAAGAGATTGATGCCATTGCCGGCGGCAGGGTATGGTCAGCCACCGATGCCCTGGACCTGGGACTCATAGACATGTTTGGAGGTCTGGATAAATCCATTGAGGTGGCAGCCAAAATGGCCGGACTGGATGGCTACAGGGTACAATCTCTGCCCAAACTGGATGATCCATTCACTGCCCTGATAAAAGAACTGACCGGAGACGCACGCATGAAGGCCATAGAAAAGGAGCTGGGAAGTGAGTTTATTCATTATAAGAACATTCAGAACATCAGGGAGATGCACGGGCTTCAGGCCATTATCCCTTACCACATTGAGCTTCACTAGCCAATGAACAGATCCGGATTCAATAACTGGAGCATTCTGCTATGTCCGCTTTCCTGGCTCTACGGAGTTGTGATCTGGATCAGGAATGCATTGTATGATAATGGCATCCTCATTTCCACAGGATTCAATATGCCTTTAATTTCAGTTGGAAATATTACTGTGGGGGGGACCGGAAAAACGCCTCATGTGGAGTACCTGGCCCAGCTACTGCTTGAGGAGGATTTGCATGTAGCCACCCTCAGCAGGGGATACAAACGAAAGACCCGGGATTTCAGGATTGCCTCCTCCGATTCATCAGCTCGGGATATTGGGGACGAACCCATGCAAGTCAAAAAAAGGTTCCCCGGGATTACCGTAGCGGTGGACAGAAAGAGGGTCAACGGAATACAGAATCTAATGAAGTTAACACCTCAGGTAGAGGTCATTCTGCTTGATGATGCCTATCAGCATCGATCCCTCAAACCCGGATTCTCCATATTGCTGATTGATTATAACCGTCCAATTAACAAGGACCAGTTGCTGCCGGCTGGACGGCTGCGGGAACCAGCGGTCAACAGGAACCGGGCAAATATCATCCTGGTCACCCGTTCTCCCGAAAGGTTTAAACCCATTGAATTAAGAGAGTATGTAAACCGCTTAGAACCCTCCATCGGACAGCATATCTATTTCACAACCATGAGATATGGCGACCTGCTTCCGGTTTATGCCGGTACCCCGGTAAAAGATGTTACCTGGTTGAAGGAGCATATCAAGGAAATTCTGATCATTTCAGGGATTGCTAATCCCCGGCATCTCCGACAGTATGCACGAAGCATCTGCACAAATATCAGTGAGATCTCCTTTCCCGATCACCATCACTATACCAGAAAAGATCTGAACCGGATTTCCCAGCGTTTTAATGAGCTGAGAAATAATAACACACCGGTGCTGGTGCTGACCACTGAGAAGGATGCCATGCGACTGGGCGAACATACCCCCGATAAGGCCCTGAAGGATGCGCTTTATGCCATTCGTATCCATGTGCATTTCCTTCACGACGACAAAGAAGAATTTGACAGACAAATACGCGACTATGTTAACAGCAATAAACGAAGCAGTATCCTTTATAAAGAAAAAGATTAACCAAAAACCGGAAACAGCTATTATCCTTGGATCCGGACTTGGTAAGATTGTGGATCACCTGGAGGTGGAGAGTGCCATCGACTATGCATCCATCCCCCATTTTCCGATCTCCACCGTAGAGGGCCACGAAGGTAAACTAATATCGGGCCGACTGGGCGGAACCCCTGTCCTGGTGATGCAGGGCCGATTCCACTTCTATGAAGGGTACACCATGAGTGAAGTGATATTCCCTATCCGGGTTATGAAGTTCCTGGGCATTAAAACCCTGGTAGTTTCAAATGCTGCTGGAGGAATGAATCCTGAGTTCGAAATTGGCGATATTATGGTCATCAACGATCATATTAACCTCATGCCCAATCCACTTATAGGTAAACACGATCCAGAATTCGGAGCAAGATTTCCAGACATGAGTCAGACCTACGATCCTGCCCTTCTGGAAAAGGTCAGGAAGCTGGCCCAATCGCTGGATATCCCAATTCAGGAAGGTTGTTATGTGGGAGTCACCGGTCCCACCCTTGAGACCCCTAAAGAGTACCAATATTTGAGGATCATCGGAGGCGATGCAGTTGGAATGTCTACGGTACCCGAAGTGATAGCAGCTCACCAAATGGGTATTTCTGTTTTTGCGGCATCGGTGATCACCGACCTGGGAGTTCCCGGTAAGATTCAGAAGCTCACCCACCAGGATGTTATTAAAGCTGCTGAAGGAACTGCGCCCAAACTCACCTCACTTATCATTAACCTGTTCACCGATTGATGAAAAAACCGAGGGAAGGTTTTCAGAAAGGAAGGGTCCTCTCCATTTCTGCGGGCCACTTTGTACATGATTGCTACACCTCCTTTCTTGCTCCTGCCCTGCCCCTGATCATTGAAAAACTCGGGATCAGTTATGGGATGACCGGATTGCTGGCTGTAATCCAGAGAATCCCCTCTCTCCTCAATCCGTTTATCGGGATTATCGCTGAGAGACCGGTGATGCGATATATGGTCATCTTTTCGCCTGCGTTAACGGCCGTTTTCATGAGCCTTATTGGCATAGCTCCAGGTTATGTGTTCCTGGCTATTCTTCTCTTCTTTTCAGGAATAAGCTCCACCCTTTGGCACATCCCCACACCGGTAATGGTAAAACAACTTTCAGGAACCCGAACCGGCAAGGGCATGAGTTTTTATATGGTGGGCGGCGAACTGGCACGTACTGCCGGACCTCTTATTATACTGGGTGTGGTCAGCTGGTGGGGTCTTGAAGGAACCTGGAAGATGATGCCCTTCGGTTTTGTGGCCTCTGCTATTCTCTATTTCAACTTCAGGAACGCAAACTTTACCCCTCCCTCATCTTCACGCGAACACCAGGAAGGTAGCTACTGGGAAATCTTCTTGCGCTTCGGTGCAGCATTCGCACTTACCGGTGGTTATACCTTCTTTCAGGCCGGAATGAGGGCCTCACTCACCTATTACCTGCCCACCTTTCTTACCTCCATGGGTAACAGCCTGCACTACTCTGAACTGGCCCTTACAGTTATACAGTTGGCCGGAGCCGCTGGAGCCCTCTTTGCAGGAACCCTCAGTGATAAGATTGGAAGAAACCGAATTCTTCTGATCATCAGCCTGGCCGCTCCGTTATTAACCCTTCTTTTCCTGAATCTGGATGGCTTCTGGATCTTCCCTGTGTTGCTTCCCCTGGGATTCTTCCTCTTTGCGCCCACCTCAGTCATGCTGGCCACAGTCCAGGACCTGGCCACTGAAAAAAAGGCCTTTGTAAACTCCATCTATATGACCCTCAATTTCTTTGTAAGTGTCATGGTCTATCCCATCATAGGAGTCATCATCGACCGCGTAGGATTTGTACCCACTTTCAGGGCAGTGGCCTTGCTGGGTTTTGGAGCTGCAATAATCGTACTCCTCACCCAAAAAAAACTGAAGGCCATTACCGGTAAACCACTCCAATAGCTGCTTTCCTGCTCCAACGTTCTCCCGAAACTGGATGATAGCCCAGCAGATGAACCACATAGATACCTTCCATAGCCATACTCCCCTGGTCGGTCTCTCCATCCCAGCAATAGGTAACCGATGGACCGGCAATGTGGTTGTTGGCCAGGGACCGGGTAATACCTCCAACAAGATCGCTGATCCAGAGCCTGATTACCCAGCCTTGCGATTGTGTGGTGACCCTGATATTCAACAGATCCTGGTAACCATCGTTATCAGGACTAAAAACTTCAGGTTCCACACTGAGCAGTTCATCCGGAAGCGGGTGGTTCACCACCTGGGAATTCTCTTCTCCAGGTGTGGCATACCCTGCAATGGAGGCTGCAGAGTGCCAGTTACCCGGCTCACCTCCCTGTCGCTGGATGGAGATGCGCTCCAGGCTCACCCCTTTCGATTCAGTCAAAAGGTCCATATGTAGCTCATCACTGTAGTTGACCAGGTCCACCACACCACCCGAACGATCGGTTAGATAGAGGGTCCCCCCTGTATTGTTCATAACCGGTAAATCTCCCACCTCCAGCCACCGTCCTGATCTATCCAGACCATAAGCCTCCAAAAGTTGTGGGACACACGAGGTGACCACCAGGTATTCCCCCGGAAGAAAGATTCTTGACTCTTCACTAAGGGCAATTGGCCGATGGGGAGAAGCACCGGATTCAACCATATGCAATGAAAGAAATCTCAGGTCAAAATAGGCCGGACCGGGATTATACAACTCCACAAATTCGGGATCCCCTTCGAGAGGATTGAACATGATTTCGTTGATAAATAGTTGTCCCAATACCGGAGGGGAGATCCTCCCGCCTGTCAGCCGTCCCTGATGGGAGAGATTTCCCTGGCAATCACTTATTGCAGGCAAATCAACCCTAAACTGCTGCCTCTCCTGAAAATCGGTGGGGTAGCTCAGAACCAGCTGGGTGGATAAGGGCTCCTTTATTTTAACTTCTGTGGGAATTAAACTGCCTGGTCGCAGCAAAAAGTCATTGGGACTCAAGTCCGATATGGTAACCGGTTCAGAGTAGGTTATTACAAGGCTTCCTGAGGACTCATTTCCATACCAGAGCAAAACCGGGACCTCCATATCCTCCCTAAATGAAAAGGTGCTGTTGATTCGGCCCGGAGTTCCTCCCGATGGATCTGAAGAATAGGCCCACCACTGAGAAACCATACATAACTGATCGGGATCGGGAGACTCAAGTGACCACCCACCCTCCTTTTTCCAATCAACTGCATCCCAGGGTACCTGGTAGGATACTCCATGGACCAGTGTTCCCTGTTCATTGTAGAGAGCCAGGACTGCTCCTTCATTGGGAAGGGTAAACCCTTTAACTACTTTATAGCTGAATGGTTCCATTTCGGAAGTCGAAACAGACAGACCTGATTGTCTCCACTCATATAACTCATTCAGTTCATAAACACGGTGATTCACTTCTATGCGCCATTGGGATAACTCCAGTGTATGGCCCGATCGGTTATACAACTCCAGATACTCCTCCCCAGGCAGAAGGATTTCAGGATCGGGATCTGACATCACTTCGTTAAACACCACATCGCCCCATAGGGGCTCATTGCGCATGAAGTCGACCACTGTATCGACCAGACAATTATGGTCCCTGTCACAAACATTCCCTATCCATAGAGATTGATGGATCCTGTTGGGAATGGGGCCTGCAAATTCCAGGGTTACTTGCTCACCATTCGCCATAAAGGAGTCTGGCGGCCACCCATTCAGTAGAAAAGAGCCAGCAGCAGGTAGCTCAACCTGCTCCGAAAAACTAACCTTCAGGGTTTTCTCTCCCATTACCTCCACTTCTGTCACAATGGGAGCCAGGGTATCCTTAATGAAACTTCCTTCAAGGACCACATCATCAAGCCACAGACAGCGGTCCCGGGCCGCACTGTAAGCATAACGAACCACCAGTTGCTGCCCCTGAGGTAGTTGAGCCAACCCACAGGATCCTATTTCTACCAGCTCCTGAATGGAAGGGTCATCGGCATAATAGAGTTTAAGTACTCCACCGGGTTGCCATACCAGTTTAAAAACAGGTGCGCTCTGAATCCCTACCACCTCCTGATAATTCAGAAAGGTGACACATATTTCCTGCGGTTTTCCATCCCCAATATTCCAGATTTTAACAAGGTCATCCGATCCGGTGAAATTGACCCCAATCACAATCCCCTTCTGAATCTGGGCTGGGTCCCGGGAAAATTCAGCTCCAATGGCAATCTGCCAGTTATTGGCCGAACTTGGGGTGTAACCATGCCTGACCCTGAAGGAGAGTTGCAGTGTGTCCCAGGGACCAATCCGGTCATGCGAAAAGACCAGGAAATCACATCCACTGTCCGGATTATCAAAATCATGCTTCAGAGAAAAATTACCCCCAATGGCCTGCTCTGTTGAGCAGATCCAACGTGTCGACGGTACCTGTTCCCATCCGAATCCCGGACAGGCATCTGAAGCAAAAGAGGAATCCTTTTCGAAGTTAAAATGGTATTGAGCAAATAAAAGATGGGGTAAGAGTGAAATAATGATCAAAACGCATCTAAACTCATAGAAATAATTACGATTTTTGCATTTCAAACCTATAATTGGTAATAATATGAAAGTAGCAGTAGTTGGTGTAAGCGGAGCAGTGGGACAGGAGTTCCTGCGTGTGCTCCAGGAAAGAAAGTTTCCCTTAGATGAATTGGTATTGTTTGGATCCGCTCGCAGTGCCGGAAACCAGTATGAATTTAACGGAGAGACCCTCACAGTAAAGGAACTCAAAGACAATGACGACTTTAAAGACATAGATATCGCGTTGACCTCCGCTGGTGGAGGAACTTCCAAACAGTTTGCATCAACCATTACCAGACACGGGGCGATCATGATCGACAACTCCTCCGCTTTTCGTATGGAGGAGGATGTTCCCCTGGTTGTACCCGAAGTGAATCCGGGTGATCTTCATCGCCTTCCCCGTAACATTGTTGCCAATCCCAATTGTACCACCATCCAGATGGTGGTGTGCCTGAAGCCCATTCATGACCTCTCTCCCATTCGCCGTGTACACGCAGCTACCTACCAGGCTGCAAGTGGTGCAGGAGCTGCTGCCATGGCAGAGCTGGAAGAGCAGATTAAGCAGATTGCCGCCGGAGATCCTGTAACCGTGGAAAAGTTCCAGTATCAGCTCGCCCTTAACCTGATCCCACATGTTGATGTGTTCACAGAGAATGGATACACCAAGGAGGAGATGAAAATGTTCCACGAATCCCGAAAAATCATGCATACCGATATTGAGGTAAGCTCCACCTGCGTGCGGGTTCCAGTCCTCAGAAATCATTCGGAGGCCATCTGGGTGGAGACAGAAAAGCCACTTGATCTTCAGCAGGTGAGGGATGCATTAGAGAATGCACCGGGTATCACCGTGAAAGATGATCCGGCCAACCAGGTCTACCCCATGCCACTGGGCTCAGCCAGTAAAGACGATATTTTTGTGGGTCGCCTGAGGAAAGATATTTCCAATCCAAAAGGGATTACGTTCTGGTGTGTGGGTGATCAAATCAAGAAAGGTGCTGCACTGAATGCAGTTCAGATCGCCGAGTACATGGTGGAAAAGGGACTCGTCTGATAGAAGTTTAGTATAGAAGATCGTTGTAGGGATACCTCTTCATATGGATCTCCTTTACCTTCTGGTAGAGCTGATCTTTGAATTCGTCAATATTGGACTTTTTCAGAGCTGAGATAAAGAGAGCCTCTTTATTCTCAGCTGTCCAATACCCTATTTGATCTTCCAGACTCAGATTCTCTTTGGTAGAAGGCAGTAGATCATCTTCCTCCTTTTCAATAAATGTGTAGGCATCGGTCTTATTGAATACCAGCATGGTGGGTGTATCGATGGTCCCCAACTCTCTGAGGGTCTCCTCCACCACTTCAATTTGCTCTTTGTAATTGGGATGTGAAATATCCACCAGGTGGATCAAAACATCGGCTTCCCTCACTTCATCCAGAGTAGATTTAAACGACTCCACCAGGTGGGTAGGCAGTTTTCTGATAAAGCCTACTGTATCGGAGAGCAGGAAAGGCAGGTTCTCCACCACCACTTTCCGAACGGTTGTATCAAGGGTGGCAAAAAGTTTGTCCTCTGCAAATACCTTGGACTTACTGATCAGGTTCATGAGGGTTGATTTACCGGCATTGGTATATCCCACCAGCGCAACCCGAACCATTTTTCCCCGGTTCTTCCGCTGCAACATCATCTGCTTATCAATCTTTGTAAGCTGCTCCTTTAACCTGGAAATTTTATCCCGGATAATCCGACGGTCGGTCTCAATCTCAGTTTCACCTGGCCCTCTCAGTCCAATTCCTCCACGCTGGCGTTCCAGGTGAGTCCACATGCGTGTCAGTCTGGGAAGCAGGTACTGGTATTGTGCCAGCTCTACCTGTGTCTTGGCATGAGCAGTCTGCGCCCGGCTTGCGAAAATATCAAGGATCAGGTTGGTCCGGTCGAGGATCCTGCAATTCAATTCGCGTTCAATGTTTCTTAACTGGGATGGAGACAGCTCATCATCAAAGATGACCATATCGATCTCCTCCTTCTTCACAAATTCCCGGACTTCATTCAATTTCCCGGAACCAATAAAGGTCTTTGGATGGGGCACCCCCAGCCTCTGGGTGTATAGCGCCCGAATCTCGGCACCGGCAGTTTCAGCCAGAAAAGCCAGCTCCTCCAGGTACTCCCGGGACATCTCCTCGGTCTGGTCCTGAGTTATTACCCCTACCAGAACAGCAGTTTCCGGGTACGATCTGTGATCCCAATAATCTCCCATGATATTAAATCAGGGTGCAAATGTAAGAATTCTCCGGAAAAGGGGAGGAAAAATGTAACCCAACTACGTTACCTTATGTATTGCCGGTTGGCATAGATGGCGTTTCGGATGGCCGGTTTTACGGTTTCTGTGCACATCATCACCATCTCCACATCGGAAGGGAATGGAATTTTCTCTTGCTGGCTCATTGTCAGTGCCTCTTCGGTAAGCGCTCCCACATCCCCAATGGCCCTTGCCGAGGAATGTTCAAACTGATTATTTGCTCCAAATGGCTCTTTTTGCATAAGCATTTCGGGTTGCATAGAGAGGATTTCAACCTCTCCCCGTATCTCAACGGATTTGAACTGGTCCGATGCAACCAGGGTACATGTAATCTCTTTGAATTTCTGCAGCTTTACATCATTGCCTGCAGTATCTTTCATCACATTTCCATTTGTATCCAGCACATACTCAAAGCCATCTGCCACTTTCTTATTAAATATCTGGTCGGTATCCTTGACCTGATCCGGTGAAACCATGATAGACATAACCTTCACAAGAATTGCATAGTCGTATGATGCGTCCTTATCCACATGTTTGAAGTGATACTCCACCCAATCGTTACTCAAACCTCTGGTATCAAAAGAGATCAGATCCTCCTCCACCTGAGGGGGTAGCTGTAATGGCGAATGGTTATTTACTTCAACGATCACCCTGCTGATCCCCTTCAATCGGGCATCATAGATCATTGCATCAATATCGGCATACTGTCCACCGCTGTATTCCGATGCCTTCATCAGTTGATAATAGGCATCCCGATAATCCTGTTTTTGCAGTGCATTTTCAAGAAGGCCTTTCCCATTGTTATAGAAAAAGTCTGCTGCTTTTCGTTTGGCAGCGATCATCTCTGCATCGTAGTCCACGTATTCATAACTGAAAGTTTTTCCATCCACATTCAACGGGGTTACGGTACGAACCTTTCGTTGCCGCTCCTTTAGCATATTGTACCTGGAAAAGATTTCGTCATAGTTATCCGGATTGTTCTCCATGGCCAGGTACTTGATCCTGTCAATATCTCTTTCATTGGCAAGTTTAAAGGCCCTATCCATCTCCAGCGCATTGTCCAGATCTGCCCTTTTAATCAATTTTTTGACTGTCTTATCAATGACAGCATCATAGTTACCCTGTTGTAACTTCTTTGTGGTGGATCCACAACCTGACAACAATAAAGCTGCCATAATCAATGTAATAACCTTTTGCATGGGAGTTCAATTTAGTCTGCTGTAACTATATACGAGGCTTTATGAAAAAGGTTCCCCACAATCTGGCAAAAAAAAGCCGGCAAAAAGCCGGCTCTAAATATCCTGGTTAAATATTTTACTGAAGTACAAAGTTGATAGGGAAGGTAAACAATACCTTTACCGATTTGCCTCGCTGCCTTCCGGGGGTCCACTTGGGTGATGACATAACCACCCTGGTGGCTTCCCTATCAAGGGCTGGATCCACGCTACGTACTACTACAGCATCAACCACCATGCCCACCTTATTTACTGCAAACTGTACAATCACACGTCCGCTGATTCCGTTTTCAGCAGCAATTTCAGGATACCTCAGGTTCTGGGCAATGAACTTGCGGAACTCAGTGGCAGGATCCCCTCCATTGAATGTAGGCATATCCTCCACAATATAGAATACTTCCTCCTCATCAATTTCCTCCTCATCGTCACCCATCATGCTTGTAAAGTCATATTCGGAATTATCTGTGGCCTCCATATCAAAATCGAAATCATCTTCAATCTCCACATCATCATCAACAATATCAAGTACCTCTGCAACCTTGGGTTGCTCTGGCTTAGGCTCGGGTTTGGGTTCCTCCCTGCGGGTGATCTGCATCATCTCATCCTCAAACTGGATCTCCTGAACCGTGTCCGAATTATCATCTTTTCCTTCACCTTTAGTCCATTCGAAAGCTACCAGAATAATAGAGAGGGCTACTACGAGTCCAATTTCCAGAAACATCCCTTTCTTTTTTTCCAGATCTGCCTTCTTTGATTTTTTCAGTTCCATGTCTATTGTGAATTTGGGCAATAAAAATAGTGAATTACTTAATATATATCAAAATAAAATAGCTTTACCCTAATTTTCTACCAAATCTACAGCAAAAATTCTGCCAATATGCTGTTTTGTACTTGCAATTTTTATATTAATTTTGCCTCCCGTTGGGGCATTAGCTCAGTTGGCTAGAGCGTTTGACTGGCAGTCAAGAGGTCATCGGTTCGATTCCGATATGCTCCAC